>Ga0268283_1001233_pt1 | contig 12867 bp, 10 predicted proteins | sample saktaG_13_FD_190140 | JGI IMG/M metagenome (GOLD analysis project Ga0268283, IMG submission 190140) | Saline water microbial communities from Sakinaw Lake, British Columbia, Canada - sak_2013_06_06_36m | ecosystem: Environmental > Aquatic > Non-marine Saline and Alkaline > Saline ... | reverse complement strand
CTTTTAAAGCTTCGGTCAGTATGCTGTCTATGTTAGTTAGTGTAGGAGATAAACTGGTAGTCATGAATGATACTTCGTCTTGATTATTAATAGCCAGGGTAGCGAAATGTAATACTACCATTGCCAGTAAATCCTGTTTATCGCTGTATTTAAAGTTTCCTGCATAATGACTGATTTGTCCTTCAATATGTTTCGCAGCTTTACGAATAATTTCCTCTTCATTACGACTGATAGTGAGCCGGTAAGGCCTTCCTGCTATAGTAATGGTGATTGGTAATTCGTCTGCCATAGGCTATTATATTGTTTTATTGTTTAAAAGATCAATGCATGTATCAAGTTCCCGCAGTAATTCATTTATCTTCTTCTTGGCTATGGATGACTCCTTGCCGGTTGGGATTGATTTTGCTATTGTTAGTATTTGTAATTGTTTTTCTAGTTCTAAAATGGTTTGCTTATGTTGAGTTATGTTGTTTTCAGTTTCGAAATGTTTTTTTTGAAGTTGTTCAAAGTCATTTTTAAGCTTTTTATGTTTGAGTGCCAGTTGCCTGCTTTTGATATCCAGCCCTTTAACCAGGTCACTCAAATCTTCCATATGTCGTAATGGTACTTAATACATGATCTAATAGGTGCAAAGATAGCGACTAAATGATATATTAACAATACTTTAACATGGAAATGTGCTAAAATATTGTAAGGTAATAGAAATCAATTTATTGACTAAAAAAAAGGTTTCATAGAGGTAAGTTAATTTACACTTGCATTCTATATTCTGTAATTTGGGTTGTATATTTAGTCAATGGTTTTATGAATTTTCTTAGAATTAGATTAATAATCCATAAAGTTTTTCAAGGGTATTGGTGAGTTGAGAAATTGGCAATTCCAGTAATTTCGGAAGTAAAAAGTTTAGGAAGGGATTTTATTTTTCTTTATATTTGTATCATGACAGAGGAATTCCTGCATTATATCTGGCAATACCGGCTTTATTCGCACGATCTGGTACTTCAAACCGGCGATAAGGTTGAGGTTTTGCATCCCGGTGTATATAATACAGATTCGGGCCCTGATTTTTTTAATGCAAAAATCCGGATTGGGGAGACCATCTGGGCCGGTAATATCGAAATCCATATTTTGTCATCCGATTGGAAACGCCATAATCACCAGTTGGATAAGAGCTATGATAATGTTGTACTTCATGTGGTGTTTCGGGATGACTCGCCGGTTTTTCGCAGCGACGGAACAGCAATTCCAACACTTGTACTTGATGGACTTTATAACGAAAACGCCTGGAAGAATTACCTGAGTTTTATGGCATCCAGGCAGTGGATACCTTGCGAAACGATGATTTTGCGTGTTGAGCCTTTTATCAGAAATGCATGGCTCGACAGGATTCTGATGGATCGGCTCGAACGAAAAGCGTTGCAGGTAGAACAGATACTTTCTATAACCAACAATGACTGGGCACTTACATTTTACCGCATGCTTGCCCGGAATATGGGATTTAAGCTGAATAACCAGGCGTTTGAGATGCTTGCCCAAACGTTACCATACCAGTTTCTGGCCAAACACGCTGATGATTTATTCCAGGTCGAAGCTATGGTATTCGGTCAGGCGGGTTTGCTCGAAAGTTCATTTTCGGATGAATATCCGCGGAAGTTGAAGAAAGAGTTTGAATTCCTTAAAAGCAAGTTTAACCTTACACCCATTGATGTGCATCTCTGGCGGTTTATGCGTATGCATCCGGGGAATTTCCCGACTCTGCGTTTAGCGCAGTTTGCTTCAATTATTCATCATTCCGGATCTATTATCAGCGAATTATTTACTTCGAATGAGGTAAGTTCATACCATAAACTTTTTGGTGCTGAAGCTTCGGAATACTGGAATACACATTTTGTTTTTGATAAACCATCAGCTTTGAAACGTAAAAAACTAGGCTTGGCATCCATAGATTTGCTGATTATCAACCTTGTAGCTCCGATACTTGTTGCTTATGGAAGGTGGAAACGCGATACAGCAATGATTGAAAAAGCAGTTGATTTACTGATGGTTGTGAAACCCGAAAATAATACCTTTACCCGAAAATGGGCAGATATGGGAATTGTTGCCGAAAATGCAGCAACCTCTCAATCGCTGATTGAATTGAAATCGCAATATTGTGAAAACAAAAAATGTTTAACTTGCGCTGTTGGAATCCAGTTGCTGAAGTAGCTGGTTATCAAATTAAAAATAGTTTTATTCTTAAAATAACTCCAAATCCTTTCACATGACTAACAAATTATTCGCTGTAAAACCGATTAAAGAACTGATGGAAGAAGTCAGTGACAGTTCTCATGGTTTAAAGCGGTCTCTGACAGCATTCAGTTTAATAACATTAGGTATAGGCGCAATTATCGGAGCCGGTTTATTTGTACGTACTGCGGCAGCTGCTGCCAATAATGCCGGCCCTTCCGTAACGCTTGGTTTTATTGTTGCTGGTATTGGTTGTGCCTTTGCCGGGCTCTGTTATGCTGAATTTGCTTCAATGATTCCTGTCGCGGGTAGTGCTTATACATATTCCTACGCAACAATGGGCGAATTGGTAGCCTGGATAATCGGTTGGGATTTAGTGCTGGAATATGCATTAGGAGCTGCTACTGTTAGTATAGCGTGGAGTGAATATTTAAATAAATTGCTAGGTTATTTTGACACCAGTATTCCTTACCAGTGGAGCCATTCTCCTTTTGAAGTGAGTACACTGGGTGTACATGGCATCATGAATATTCCTGCATTGTTTATCATTTTTCTTTTGTCTGTTTTGCTAATCCGGGGTGCCCGCGAATCAGCGCTGGTGAATTCGATCATTGTCATTGCCAAAGTTAGCATTGTGATTTTGTTTATCATTTTTGGCTGGTCATTTATTAATCCGGCTAATCATACTCCATTTATACCGGAAGCAACAACTTTTGTTGATGCTCAGGGTGTTCCTCACAACTTTGGCGGTATAATGGGAATTTTAGGAGCTGCAGGAGTTGTTTTCTTTGCCTTTATTGGCTTTGATGCCGTTTCTACAGCTGCACAGGAAACTAAAAACCCTAAAAAAGCATTACCTATTGGAATACTTGGATCTTTAGCAATCTGCACCATTTTGTACATTTTGTTTTCATACGTTTTAACGGGTGTCGCCTCATTAAATGACTTCCGAACAGTTGGAAAAGAGGCATCTGTAACTTTTGCCATTCAGACTTATATGACTGGTTTTGGCTGGTTGGCAAAACTAGTTACTGTTGCGATATTAGCTGGTTTTTCTTCAGTTATTTTGGTGATGTTATATGGTCAGTCACGTGTTTTTTATACAATGAGCAGAGATGGTTTGGTGCCAAGGATATTTTCTGATTTGCATACTAAATTCAGAACACCTTATAAATCCAACCTTTTGTTCTTCTTGTTTGTTGGATTGTTTGCCTGTTTTGTCCCCCAGGATATTGTAGGCGATATGACCAGTATAGGAACGTTGTTTGCATTTATTCTTGTTTCAGCTGGTGTTTGGATTATGCGTGTTAAAAGCCCTGAGCTTAAAAGAGGTTTCAGAACACCGCTTGTTCCTTTAGTTCCTATTTTAGGCATTTTAGTTTGTGGCGCAATGATTTTCGGGCTTGGTTGGGCAAACTGGACTCGTTTATTCATTTGGATGGTTATAGGATTTGTTATCTACTTTACATATAGTGTAAGGCATAGTAAATTGCGCCATAGAAATGATTAATAATATTCTGTTGTAATCGAGATTTAAATTAAAGCAAAATATTTACATGGAGACTTTGGATGCAAAATTGACGAAAACTGAATTCAAAAAAAGCCTTGGATTTCTTGACTCCACTGCATTAGTGGCTGGTTCGATGATCGGGTCAGGAATTTTTATTGTAAGTGCTGATATTGCACGCAATGTGGGAGCTCCGGGCTGGATGCTCATAGTATGGATAATCACCGGCATTATGACCATCTTTGCCGCACTCAGTTATGGAGAACTGGCTTCGATGATGCCTAAGGCCGGAGGGCAATACGTTTATCTGCGCGAAGCATTCAATCCCTTAGCCGGCTTTCTGTATGGCTGGACATTTTTTACGGTAATTCAAACGGGTACTATTGCTGCCGTTGCGATGGCTTTTGCCAAGTTTGCCGGCGTACTTATACCCTGGTTTTCCGAAACTAATATTTTACTGAACCTGGGTATACTCAAAATAAGTACTGTTCATCTGTTAGCAATAACAATGATCATGGTACTTACATTAAATAATTTGCAGGGAATCCGCAATGGTAAATGGGTACAGAATGTATTTACATTTATCAAAGTGGCCTTGTTGATTGGATTTATTGTTCTGGGATTGTTTTTTGCCGGAAATCCGGAGGCAGTTTCCATGAACAGTAGCTATTTCTGGAAACCTGCTGCTATGGATGGTTCTGTGCTGAGTGGCTGGGCATTGATTGCTGCTATTGGAGTTGCAATGGTAGGCTCACTCTTTTCTTCTGATTCTTGGAATAATATCACATTTGCAGCTGCAGAAGTGAAAAATCCGAAACGGAACATCCCATTGAGCCTGGTTACAGGAGTTACACTTGTTACTGTACTTTATATACTGGCTAATTTTGTATATCTGAATGCTCTTCCACTTCGGGGTATATCCGAAGGTTCTGGTGTTTTTGAAAAAGGAATTCAGTATGCAGCTAACGACCGGCTTGGGTCTGCTTCAATGTTTGGATTATTTGGTTCCATGGCTGCTCTTCTCATGGCTGCTTTTGTTGTGATATCAACATTTGGTTGTAACAACGGACTGATACTTTCCGGAGCAAGGGTTTATTATGCTATGGCAAAGGATAACCTTTTCTTTAAAAGTGCCGGGAGGTTGAATGATAAAGCTGTGCCTGCCGCCGGGCTTAAAGTACAGGCTGTATGGGCTTCCCTGCTGTGCTTATCAGGAACCTATTCGAACCTGCTTGATTATGTTGTTTTTGCGGTTTTGATTTTTTACGTGCTCACAATCGCCGGCATATTTGCGCTTCGTAAGAAACAACCTGATGTGGAACGTCCATATAAGACTTTCGGTTATCCCATTGTCCCTGTAATATATATGGCAGCTGCTGCCTTGATTATGTTTGTTTTATTGATTTACAAACCAAATTATACCTGGCCGGGATTATTCATTGTGCTTTTGGGCTTACCAGTGTACTATATCTGGAATAAGTGGGGGCAAAAGAGTGAATAATGAATAGTGAAAAGTGAACGAGTCACTATGAGTTGTTGATGTGCATTAATTATAGGTTTTTGATCATAGGACTAAACCTACTGAAACCAGCTATTTGAATACCATTTAACATGGAATAACATTATTACTAAAATTGCTTGAATTTGTCTCATTTACAGTGTTTGTCAAACTGCTGTACATGCTTGAGGATTTAAAGAGTTATTTCAATTTTAACAAGGGCGAACGCATCGGAATTATAGTAGTTTTGGCTATAATAATCGCGGTGCTTGCTTATCCTTATATTGTCAGAGTTACTTTTAAAGATAATTCTGACGAGTTTTTAAAATTTTCTAAAGAAATAGAGCAGTTTCAATCCAGTTTGAAATATGCCGCCGATTCGGCCGATGAAGCGCGCAGGCTCGACTTCCAGCAAATGGACAGATCGGTTGCCGAAAATAAAATTACACCCTTTATATTTAACCCAAACCTGCTAACTTCTGAACAATGGAGTAAGATGGGTCTCAAAGACTGGCAGATTAAAGTAATCAAGAAATACGAGGCTAAAGGAGGGAAGTTTTATAAAAAGGAGGATTTTAAACGGATGTTTTGCATTTCACCATCGGAATATGACATACTGGAGCCTTACATTTCAATTCCTGATCAAAAAAATGAATATGCTGACCGTAAACCTGAAATCAAAGAAATTAAGAAAAAGGTGCTGGTTGATCTGAATACAGCCGATTCTGTTACATTGCTGACTTTATATGGAATTGGTCCGTCATTCGCGAAACGAATCATTAAATACCGTACCCTTCTTGGTGGGTTTTACAGCAAAACTCAGCTGCTCGAAGTGTATGGATTTGACCAGGAAAGACTTGATAAAATTGAAGCAAATTGTGATGTAAGTTCTGGTGGGATTAAAAGAATTAATATTAATACAGTGCGAACGGATGAATTAAAGAAGCATCCCTATCTGGATTATTATACGGCCAAAGCAATAGTTGATCAGCGGGTAATACTCGGGCGGTTCACATCGGTTCAACAAATCAAATCTATTCCTTTAATTCATGAAGACTTGTTCAACAAAATCCAACATTATTTTGTGTTGGAATAAACTGGAATAAATTAATTACTCATTAATAACAGAAGATGTTGCGCAATAAAATAAAACTGTTTCTTCTATTATCGCTTTTTCCTATTTTGCTTTTGGCACAGGACGAAGCAGAACCTTTGATTTCAAAAATGCAGATAGCCAACGGTAGGGATAAAATCGATCTGATGAATGAAATATCAGTATTGTACAGGAAAACTGACAGGCATAAATCACTGGATTTTTCCAGGCTTGCATATAACCTTTCGGTTAAAACAAATTATCTGCCTGGCAGGGCTCTAGCCAAGAAAAACGAAGGGATCTGTTGGTTTTTCATCGGTAGCAATGACTCAGCAATACTTTGTTATAAGCAAGCTCTTGCCATATTTATTAAAATTGGTGATATAAAGGGAATGTCGGCATGTTACAATAATCTTGGCCTTATATCTCAGGAAACCGGGAAATATAATGAGGCTTTAAAATACTATGAACTTACTATTGGAATTGATACCAGGCTTAAGGATCAGATAGGGGTTGCCCTCACCAAGGAAAATATGGCCAGCATTTACATTTATCAGGGTGATGCGAAATCGGCGCTAAAATTAACCAATGAATGTATTAAAATCTATTCCGATCAAAGGTATAAACCTGGATTGATGGCAAGTTATAGCAACAGGGGAGCTGAATTTGCATACCTTAAACAATACGATAAGTCCCTCTTGGATTTTAACAAAGTATTGTATATGGCTATTGAACTAAAAGATAAATACTATGAGATTATTGCAAATAGTAATCTGGGTTTTACATATTGGAACATGAAAAAACCGGAAATTGCCATGAAATACCTTGATTACGCACTTCAAATGAGTGATGAATCAGACGATGCATTTGATGTGGATAAAACTCTGTCGACAATGGCGGCAATATTTACTTCGCGCAAAGAGTATTCAAAATCAATCGAGATTTTACAGAAATTACTGAAAAGAAATGAAGATTCCGAAAATGTACGTCAGGCTGCAGATGTTATGACCTTAATTGGCCGAAACCTGATTGAACTTAACGAAATGGATAAAGCTGTAGGTTATTTGTCGAAAAGTCTGCAGATAACTGTAAAAATAAATGCAAAATATGAGATGCTCGAAAACTACCGTAATCTGGCACATGCCAATGCAATTCTTCACAATTTCAATTCTGCCGATAGCCTGCAGGACTTGTTCGCTCAAACGTATTCAGAATTATATAATACTGATTCAATTTCAAATTATAGAAAAGAGAAAATAAGCAGAAACGATAGGATTTCTGAGTCAACTTCGGCTACTGGCAATTGGTTAATAGCGTTTTCGCTGATGGCAATAGTTATGATACTTTCAGTAATAGCTTACCGCAGTGGGAAATAAAGGAAATATTCAGAATAATTTGTTGGGATTTACAGTATTATCTCTTACTTCCCCATACCTGTACCATAACCATCCCCGCCAACATAAATAAACATCCTGCCAGGTTCCTTAAACTTAGTATTTCGTTTAACAACAGCCAACCTCCTATTACTGCAAAAACGGATTCGAAACTGAGAATGATTGTTGCATAAACCGGGTGTACATGCTGCTGAGCTACAACTTGCATGGTATAAGCTATACCAACAGACATCAGTCCGCCATACAACAAAGGCCATGCAGCCTGATAAATTGTTGCCAGTGTGATCGTTTCAAAGATAAATCCTGTTGTGAGACTTAGTACTCCGCAAATTGCAAACTGAAATGCCGAAAGTGGAAGAGCTGCGTGTGTATCGACTAGTTTATTAATTAGTTGCACATGGATAGCCCAGAAAAATGCACTCAGCAAAATAAGTAAATCTCCATATTGTAAGATAAATGGTCCGTCAATTGTTAATAGGTAAAGCCCGGCGAGTGCAATAAAAGCGCCCATCCATAAAATCCGCGTAATATGTTGTCCGATAAAAATCCCTATCAAGGGAACAAGTATAACATAAAAGCCTGTTATAAATCCGGCTTTTCCTGCTGTTGTATAAACCATGCCAGCCTGTTGAAGTGAAGCTCCGATAAAAAGGACAAGGCCAGCCAATAATCCTCCTTTCAAAATATTCTTTTGCTTTACTGATGGGCTTTTTTGTTTGAATTTCATCCAGAATATCAGCGGCACCAAAGATGCACTTCCCAATAAAAACCGTATGCCGTTGAACGTAAACGGGCCAATAAATTCCATCCCCGCACGTTGAGCAACAAAAGCAAAACCCCAAATTGCAGCTGTGAACCACAGCATGATTATTGCCCCGCGATTGTAAACTCCTTTTTGCATGAATAGAATTTTGAATATACAAATTTAATAGAATGATTCAGTTTCTGACAACTATTTTCCCTAATAAGAGCAAAACCATCACAGAACGGCTGATTTCAAAAATAATAGAATCCAAATTCCCAATCCCTATCTACAACTGAATGACAACTGAATGACCACCGAATAATATCTAAATCATCACATAGTCAAATTCCCGTCAAATCTCATATCTTTGACCCATAAAATAAAACGTTCATGCAACTCTTATTATTAAGTAATTCAACCAACCAAGGCGAGGAATACCTGGGATGGCCACGCGAAATTCTCAGCCGTTTTATCAAAAAGAATAATATAAAATCATGTTTATTTGTTCCGTATGCAGGCGTTACCATTAGCTGGGATGAATATACAGCCCGTGTTCAGGATGTGTTCAGAAGTTGGGGATGTGTAGTGCAATCAATACACACTTCTGTTGATTCGAAATTAACGGTAAGTAATGCGGAATGTATAATTGTAGGTGGTGGAAATACATTTCGCCTTGTTCAGATGATGCACGAAACTGGGATTATGGCAGCCATCAGGGAAAAATGCCTAGCCGGAACACCATTTATCGGGTGGAGTGCCGGATCAAATATTGCTTGCCCTACTTTACGGACTACCAATGATATGCCTGTTATTCAACCAGCTTCATTCAACACATTGAACCTGATTCCTTTTCAGATTAATCCGCATTATCTTGATGCAAATCCCGAAGGCCATGGCGGCGAAACCCGCGAACAGCGAATCAATGAGTTTCAGGCGTTGAATACCGATGTTGTAGTGGTTGGCTTACGTGAAGCTACAGCCTTGCTGGTTGATGGAAACAGTCTCAACCTTGTGGGAAACAGGCCTATGCGGGTATTTAAAGCTGGGAAAGAGCCGGTGGAATTCCAACCAGGTGAAGACATTAATTTCCTTCTAACGGATTAATTTCTGTAAAAGAGTTCATTGAAAAACGCAGATACACAGAAGTTAAATCTGGAGTATCTGCGTCCTCTTATATCTTCGGAATCTGGTAAAATGAATCCGCTTAACAGAATTCCGGTTCTGATTTAGAAAATGTATCTGATACTTAACTGGCTTTGCCAGAAGAACCAATTGTGAGTATCGTTATATTCATTGCCAATAAGGTTGATCCCTGGCCTTAGATCCAACGAAAAAGCAAAAGGTATATCCGGATTAAATTCTATCCCGATCACACCGTCAACACCTAAAAAAGCTCCGCTGCCGTAATCGTTTCCACTCCATGAACCTATGTGGGCTCCCGGACCGTAATACCACTGCAAGTTATCTTGTATGGGTGCATGAATTTCGTACATTCCTGTCAATGTAAAATAATGTCCTGAACCACCAAGCGTGAAATCAAGTGCTTTGTTGTCTGATAAAAAAGTTTTGTAGGATATACCTGATGGGCTTCCCAGAGCCAGCCCGATTGAGTGTTTGTATTGAGCATTGGCGGCAAGTATTCCAATAGCCAGCATGCAGGTAAGAAATAGTTTTTTCATAAATGTGGTTTTGGTTAAATAAATTGATCTGATCAAAATTGTAAACGGCTATTTGACTTTCAAATTGTATTTCCAATGATAATTTTATAAACACATAGTTTGCAGCCTTTAATTCTTACTTTCTTTTTATCTTTGCACCATGCACGAAACAATTCTGATTCTCGATTTTGGTTCGCAATACACCCAGCTCATTGCCAGGCGGATACGCGAACTTAATGTATATTGCGAAATACATCCGTTTAACCATATTCCTGAACTTGGGGATCATATAAAAGGCGTTATTCTGTCAGGCAGCCCTTTTTCGGTACGCGACGAAAATTCTCCGGCTCCCGATTTATCTGCTATCAGGGGACGGTTTCCTCTGTTGGGCGTATGTTATGGCGCACAGTATTTATCATTGATCGATGGCGGAGTTATAGCTCCATCAGAAATAAGGGAATACGGCCGTGCAAATCTTTCATTTATCGATCACAAGAATGAATTGGTTCGTGGTATGACAGACGGCAGCCAGGTATGGATGAGCCATGGCGACACAATTCTCGAAATTCCTGAAAACTTTAAAATCGTAGCGAGCACACCTGATGTGAAAGTCGCAGGTTTTAGCATTCAGGGTGAACCTACGTATGGTATTCAGTTCCATCCTGAGGTATACCATAGTGTGGATGGTATTGTGCTATTACACAATTTTATTGTTGACATTTGTCGTTGTAGCCAGGATTGGACGCCGCTTGCTTTTGTTGAGACAACTGTTGCTGAATTAAAATCTCAGATTGGAACTGATAAAGTAGTACTTGGTTTGTCAGGTGGTGTTGATAGTTCGGTTGCTGCAGTCCTGCTTCATAAAGCCATTGGGACTCAATTGTACTGCATTTTTGTCGATAACGGTTTGCTTCGAAAGGCTGAATTTCAATCCGTTCTTGACTCGTATGAACATATGGGTTTGAATGTAAAAGGTGTTGATGCTGGCAAACGTTTCCTTGATGCATTAAAAGGAATTTCAGAACCCGAGGCAAAGCGCAAAGCCATCGGCCGGACTTTTATCGAAGTTTTTGATGAAGAAGCGCATAGGATTGAAGATGTAAAATGGCTGGCTCAGGGAACTATCTATCCTGATGTAATCGAATCTATTTCGGTGAAAGGCCCTTCTGCCACAATCAAGAGTCATCATAATGTTGGCGGGTTGCCTGATTTCATGAAATTAAATGTCGTTGAACCTCTCAAAAGCCTTTTTAAAGACGAAGTCCGGCGAGTTGGAAATACATTGTTGATTGATCCGAATATTCTCGGCAGGCATCCTTTCCCTGGTCCGGGTCTTGGAATCAGGATATTAAGCGATGTAACTCCCGAAAAAGTGGCTATTTTGCAGGAAGCAGATGCTATATTTATTAACGGGCTTAAAAATCACGGACTGTACGATAAAGTCTGGCAGGCCGGAACCATGTTGCTTCCGGTGCAATCAGTCGGCGTAATGGGCGATGAACGAACCTACGAAAACGTTGTTGCTCTCAGGGCTGTAACTTCTACCGATGGAATGACTGCCGATTGGGCTTACCTGCCTTATGAATTTCTTTCAGCGATTTCGAGCGAAATTATCAATAAAGTAAAAGGTATTAATCGGGTGGTTTATGACATCAGTTCAAAGCCACCAGCTACCATTGAATGGGAGTAATAAAGACGTTCTGATTGGCTGGTGAACTAATACATGCAATCTGATAACGTTTATAATCACCGGACAGGTTTTTGCTTACATTTACACACTTTGCCGGGTACTATTTTTCATCAAACTGTTATTGCCATGCGTTTTCGTATAAACATTCTGCTACTTCTGCTCATCGCAGCTACAATTACTCAACATGCATTTGCGCAGGATATTATTGTGAAACGTTCAACGGTAGTTGAGAATTATAAGGGCAAGCCCTATTATATTCATTTTGTTGGTAAAGCTGAAACTCTGGTCGCTATTTCCAAAGCCTATAATGTAACTGTAGATGAGCTTATTGCCGATAATCCGTCCGTAGCAGATGGTTTGAAAGCAGATATGGTTTTGAGGATTTCGCAGAAAGCAGTGGTAGAAATTCCGAATGTTGAAGTTCCCAAAACGCAAACTAATATCGAGCAGGTAAAATCAATTGAAAAGCCGAAAGAACAAATCAAACCTGTCGAGAGCCAGAATTTTATTCTTTACCAGGTAAAAAAGCAGGAAACCCTTTATAGTATCTCCAGGCAAAATAATGTGACAGTCGACGATATTATTAATGCCAATCCTGGCTTTGATGGGTTGAAAGAAGGAACAGAAATCAGGATTCCAAAGAAAAAATCAACAGAAAAACCTTTTGCTGCCGAGGTGCCAAAAGAAAAATCAATTCAAACTGAATCAGGCCCTGACGAAGTTATTGCGAAAACCGGCGAAACTCTTTATAGCATTGGCAAAGCTCATAATGTTACAGTAGATGACCTTATCGACCTTAATCCGCAACTGAGCGGAGGGCTTAAACCTGGTATGGTGTTAAAGTTGCATAAGACTGATAGCAGGAATGGTGTTAAAGTATCAGAGAAAAAGGAATCTGCGAATGTTATTGCTCCGATCGCTGTCCCAGGAGATTGCTTTAGCGATGAAAATATAAAAAAAACATACAAAATTGCAATTATTCTTCCTCTGATCCTCGATGATGCTTCGGCTGCAATTGAAGCACCAGAAGTTAAAAATACAGCTGAGTTTGAAAAT
>Ga0268283_1001232_pt1 | contig 12883 bp, 9 predicted proteins | sample saktaG_13_FD_190140 | JGI IMG/M metagenome (GOLD analysis project Ga0268283, IMG submission 190140) | Saline water microbial communities from Sakinaw Lake, British Columbia, Canada - sak_2013_06_06_36m | ecosystem: Environmental > Aquatic > Non-marine Saline and Alkaline > Saline ... | reverse complement strand
AGGGAGCCGCAAAAAACCTCCAAGAATTTGGCCTGCGTCTTCGTGCTATCGCAGAACGACAACGGTTAGAAATGGGTTGATTGGTGAATATGGTGGACAAACACTTTCAAAAATTTTCTCGTGGGACAGGCTATTTGGCATGCAGTGTTGGTGCCATTGTCCTCTTGGGTTGGTTCTTGGACATTTCCATTTTGAAGAGTTTTTTACCAGGATTGGTCAGCATGAAAGCCAACACAGCACTTGGTTTCGTGCTTGTGGGCATCAGTCTCCTACAATCCCAAGAAAATTACGCACGAACATCGGCCACTCTAGCCGTGGCTATCGGTTTCCTGACCACGTGCGAATATGTTTTTAGTTGGAATCTTAAAATAGACCAGTTGCTTTTTGAAGAACCGTTTGGAACGGTTGCCACTAAAATGACGGGTCGAATGAGTCTCAATACTGCTCTAAGTTTTCTCTTACTTGGGAGTTCCCTACTCCTGATCCAAATACAAGAGCATGTTCGGCTTGCACAGGGTCTTTCCATTGTTGTTTTTTTGATTGCACTGTTAGCACTGCTTGGATATGGCTATGGTGTTCAAACTGCAACAGGGGGCATGGGATCTTATACGACCATGGCCTTGCACACTGCAGTAGTTTTCTTGTTTACCTCTCTAGGAGTTTTGTTTTCACGTCCTAAAGCTGGAATCGTAGGACTCCTAGTAAGCACTAGACCTGGAGGCTCATTAGGAAGGCGTTTACTACCCCTCTTAGTACTCATCCCAATTTTTCTTGGATGGTTATGTCTTCTGGGGATGCGTGCCGGAATGTACGAAATTGAATTGAGTCTGATCTTTCTAGTTCTTTCGAATATTATTTGTTTTTCTGCTCTTTTGTGGCCTACGGCACGCTCTCTAAATTTAGCAAACAGAGAACAACAGGCTGTGGAAGAGGTTTTGCGGCAATCTAGGGAGGAACTAACCTCAGGGATAGCTACCTTAATAGACTCGTCTTCTAAAATCTTCTCTACGCTCTCACAGGTAGCGAGTGGTGCTGCACAAATTGCCACTGCTGTGAGTGAGACTAGCGCAACTGCAGAAGAGGTCAAACAGACTGCCCACCTCTCACATCAAAAAGCAAAAAATGTGCAGGAGACTGCTAGAAAAGCAGCCGTCGTATCTCAAATGGGTATGCAATCAGTTTCAGAAGCCCTAGAAGGGATGTACCAGATCCGAACGCAAATGGAAGAAGTGGCGGAAAACGTGGTTCGCCTCAGTGAACAAGGCCAGGCCATTGCAGAGATTATCGAAACCGTCAATGACCTTACGGAGCAATCAAATCTATTAGCTGTCAATGCAGCCATCGAGGCCAGTCGAGCTGGAGAATACGGAAAGGGTTTCGTGGTGTTAGCCCAAGAGGTTAAGAGTTTAGCTCATCAATCTCGTCAGGCTACCAAACAAGTTCGCAGTATCCTTATGGAGGTACAAAAAGCAACTATCGCGGCTGTCAATTCTGCAGAACAGGGTACTAAGGTAGTTGCTTCAGGTGTGCAACAGGCAAGCAAAGCAGGAGACTCCATTCAATCTTTGGACTCAAATGTTGCAGAAGCAGCACAGGCTGCAACTCAAATTGCAGCTTCAAGTCAACAACAGCTAATTGGCATGGATCAGATTTCCATGGCCATTGCCAATATTCGTCAGGCGACCCAGCAGAACATGTTGGGTACTAAAGAGCTAGAAGTGTCTGCACATGGTCTCCAGGAATTAGGAATACGTCTCCAAACACTTGTCGGTCAACGGTAGGTCATGGACAAAAGAAAGGAAGCATTCCTTGCACGTTTACGGGAGACCTTTCGAGTTGAGGCCGCAGAACATGTGGCAGCCATCGTGGATGGTCTCGTTACCTTAGAACATAGCCAAGAACCAGAACAACGTCCTCCTTTAGTGGAAAAAATATTCCGAGAAGCACACTCACTGAAGGGAGCTGCGAGGTCTGTTAACCTTCGTGAAGTTGAATCACTGTGTGCCGAGTTAGAAAACCTGTTTTCGTCGATAAAACGGAACGAATTGGTGTTGTCTACCACCTTGCTAGACCGAATTCATCCCGCATTGGATTTAATCTCAAAGTGGTGTGCTGTGCCAGCAGAAGCACCTTCTCCAGAAGATTTGGAAAAGGAAAAACAAATCATTGCATCATTGCAAAATGTTTCCTTAGAAGTAGTCGTACCCGCAGTTCCTAATCCACTAGAAAACTCTCCTTTGGAGTTCGATCCAAGTGCGCAGTCGAGAATCATCCATGATTCTCTCTCTACGCACGTAAAATCGGTTTGCGGTTTGGACGCCACCATTTCAGAAGTGACTTCACCCCCGACGCTTGGTAGTTGTTGCCCGCACACACGCGCATTACTTCCGGACCTACCACCCGTAGCCGGTGTTCAAAGCACACTGGGAAACCAAAGTCATTGTAGTGGGCTTCCTGAAAAATTGGAAAACGTTTTTTCGGATCGGACGGCTCCGAAATCTGCCGCCCAACACCCTGTCTCGCTACCGGAACTAGAAAATCCTCGGTCTAATTCTTCTGTGACCGATGATGCTGATCACCAGATCCCCCATGGTTTGAGGGGTCACTTGACATCCTTGTCTCGTTCTGTGATGCCTTCCCCACCACTCACACTTCCGTCGTCCCCCCAAACACCTAAGCTCGCTTCTACAACACAGCCACCGGCACAAGAAGTTGCACCAACACATGTTCGTATTGCCACTCAAAAGCTAGATGCTATCTTGTTGGCTACAGAAGAATTAGTAGGAATAAAGATTGCCGTAGCTGGACACGCTGCGGATTTACATCGATTGGCCGTAGATCTTGGACACGAGAACCATCGGCGATTTCAGCAGCTCAATCGTATCCGCCAAAGTCAAGAATACACGGGCGTAGTTCGGGAGTGGATCGATTCTGAGACTGTAAACACCAAAACGCTTGAGGAAACGCTACGCACGCTTACCAATGCCGTGCGCCAAGATGCACGGGCATTGAATTTACTTGTAGAAAATGTACTAGAAAACACGAAAAAAGCCCTTCTTCTCTCTTGTTCTTATCTTCTGAATTTTTTTCCAAAAGCAGTACGAGATTTGGCTAGGGATCAGGGAAAAGAAGTCGAATTGGTATTACGTGGCGAAGACATTGAAATTGATCGTCGGGTTCTCGACGAATTGAAAGACCCGCTCTTGCATTTGTTACGCAACGCAGTAGACCACGGGATCGAAAAACCTTCGACGCGGGTTTTACGCGGGAAAACGAGTCATGGACTCATTACCATTGCAGTTGCGCCAGTGCAGGGAAATCGTTTTGAATTGATGATTAGTGACGATGGTACCGGCATTGACACTACACAGGTAAAAAGCAGTGCTTTGCGCCTCGGAGTCGTAGAATCGACTGCGCATCTTTCAGATGGTGAGGCCATCGATTTTATTTTTCACTCAGGATTGTCTACCAGTCCACTAATTACAGACCTTTCGGGCCGCGGGTTGGGGCTTGCTATTGTCCGAGAGAAAGTGGAACAACTAGGCGGCACTGTCTCGGTGTGTTCGACTCCAGGATCAGGCACTACGTTTCGTATGTTAGTACCACTTTCCCGCGCCACTTTCCGTGCTGTGTTTGTTGGGGTCGTAGGACAACGCTTTGCTATCCCGAGTGCGAATGTCAACCGAGTAATACGTATTTCTCCCGAGCAAATCAAAACCGTTGAAAACCGCCAAACTATCGCTATAGAAGGAAGGGCGGTTGCCTTGGCACGCCTACGAGATGTTCTTTCTCTCTCCGGTGCTGAATTAGGATTCAAGAATGCGGTTTGGCCTGTGGTGGTCGTACGTGCTCAAGATCAAGAAATTGCTCTTCTGGTGGACGAAGTCTTTGGAGAGGAAGAAATGATGGTCAAGGGATTAGGGCCACAACTCCCTAGGGTTCGCAATCTTGCAGGTGCTTCTATCTCTCCTAGCGGTGCAGTGATTCCAGTATTACATGCACTTGATTTGATCGGGTCTGCTAGCTTTGCGGGTAAACCTACTTTGGGATCTTCGGTCCAAAAAAGAAAGCATCTACTCATTGCAGAAGACTCGATTACTGCTAGGACACTCCTCAAAACGATCTTAGAAAGTGCAGGCTACCAAGTTACCGCCAGCGTCGATGGTTTAGATGCCCTAACTCGATTAAAAGCGAGTTCATTTGATTTAGTAGTGTCCGACGTGGACATGCCCAAGATGAACGGTTTTGAGCTAACCGCTAGGGTCCGAGCGGACGAGAAGCTAAAAGGTTTGCCAGTGGTGCTGGTAACGGCTTTGGGTTCTCAAAAAGATCGAGAATACGGGATTGAGGTAGGTGCTAATGCTTACCTGATTAAAAGTGATTTTGATCAGGGTAATTTAATTTCAATTATTCAAAGACTGTTGTAGCCAAACTGGTTTTGATTTGGATCTTTTTTACCGGTAGCGGGGTCACTCGACATCCTTGTCTCGTTCCAAGGAGTTTTAAAAAATATAATAAAGCGTAACTGATACAATGACCTTTGCTATCTCTTACGTCAAACTCACGCCAGCCTAAGGTTTCGTGACCACGCCTCCACCACACATTTTTATCATCGAAGACTCTCCTACTCAAGCTATCCAGCTGCAATTCTTTCTGGAAGAGCAGGGTTGGACAACAGAAATCCACGACAGCGCAGAAGCTGCTCTCGACCGCTTAGCCTACGTACAACCTGATCTTATTTTAGTCGACTATCACCTACCACGCATGAGAGGAGACGAATTAACGCGGCTCGTGCGTATGAATGTGAAAACGCGTGCACTTCCAATTCTCATATTGACGGATGCAGTAGGCCGAGAGACTGAACAAAGAGGGTTCGAAAGCGGTGCAGATGCCTATGTTGCCAAATCTGCGGATAGTGATGTTTTACTTGCTCGAGTGCAATCTTTACTCCGAAACCAAGTGGAAAGAGACTTAAGTATTGACGGGGAAACCTCGAGTTGGCGAGCACGTATCCTCATTGTTGACGATAGTCGTACCTTTTTGGAGTATTTACAAGATCACTTGGAACAAGAAGGATACGAGGTTACTGCCCTAGAAAATGGTGTTGCAGCACTGGCCAAAGCAGAGGTAGAACGCTTCGATTGTGTAATAGTAGACCTCATCATGCCTGGCATGAACGGAATTGAGCTTTGCCAGCATTTGGACTCTCTACGTCGAAAACGCGAGCAACCATTCCAGATTGTGATGCTTACCAGTCTTGAATCAAAAGAAGACATGATGCGGGGTTTGGAAGCTGGAGCAGATGACTTTGTCGGCAAATCAGGGGATATCGAAATTTTGCGCGCGCGGATACGTGCTTTGTTGCGTCGGAAAATTTTACATGAAGAGAATCTTCGGATTACTCGAAAATTTAGGAACAAAGAGCTAGAACTTGCACAAGCACGCAGTGAGCGGCTGGCAGCAGAAACACGGGCCGCCTTGGTTGAACAACTGGAGATCACTAACCGAGAGCTAGTACGTGCTAAAGAGGTGGCAGAGCAGGCCAGCCGGGCTAAAAGCGCATTCGTGGCAAATATGAGCCATGAAATCCGAACACCCATGAATGCCATCCTCAGTCTGGTCTACTTACTAGAACAAACCACATTGTCCCCAATCCAACACAACTATTTGGAAAAGGTTCGTAGATCGGCACAGTCTTTGCTTGGTATCCTGAACGATATTTTAGATTTCTCTAAGGTCGAAGCAGAACGCCTAGAGTTGGAACAACTGCCTTTTAAGTTCTATGAATTATTAAAGACTTTAGGAACCATCACGGAGGCAACAGCACGCGAAAAAGACATTGAAGTCCTGTTCCAGATCCCTCAAGAGATTCCAGAATCTTTGGTGGGAGATGGATTGCGCCTTCAACAAGTTCTATTGAACCTGTTGGGAAATGCGATCAAATTCACAAAAACAGGGTCAGTGGTGCTATCCATAGAGAGGATTCCAAAAGCAAACCAAAAGATTTGCCTCAGATTTTCAGTGGAAGACACCGGAATTGGCATCACGCCCGAGTTGCAAAAAATGGTTTTTGATCCATTCAGCCAAGGAGACTCCACGACAACCCGACGATTCGGTGGAACAGGTCTTGGGTTAGCCATTTGCCGAAGGCTTGTGGGCTTAATGGGTGGGGATTTAGAACTTTCTAGTATTCCTGGAAAAGGCAGCATTTTTACCTTTACAGCCTGTTTTGGTCTTAACCCGGAAGGCCGTCTTCTCAAACGTCCGTCTTTGTCTCAAAAGCGAGTGCTCATAGCCGATCATCATCCCATTACCCGAAATACTCTATCGTCTTGGGCAACATCACTAGGAGCACAAGTGACTTCCGTGGGTTCGGTCAGTGAGACATTATCGGTCTTGGCGCAGCCTGTTGTATCTTTTGACTTATTATGGCTGGATTGGGGTATCTTGCGGGAAAGCGGACAAAATGTCGTTCGTCATGGCATCCCCACGATAATTTTAGCGACTTCTTTTGAGCAAGAGCGTGCATTGAGGGCTGACAACACACGTCGTGTGTTGACGAAACCTGTCACACCATTGGCAATTTTTGACGTGGTTTCTAGCATTTTGCAGCCTGAAGTACAACCTTTTTATAATGTTTCAAGTACGAAGGTTTCCTTAGCAGGACGTGTTTTCCTATTAGTAGAAGATAATGAAATTAATCAACTGGTAGTACAACATATTTTAGAAGGCGTAGGAGCCGAAGTTGTCATTACTTCTAATGGACGAGAAGCACTAGAAAAATTATCAAATGCAAAAAATTCTTTCGATGCTGTGTTAATGGATGTACAAATGCCAGAAATGGATGGATACGAAGCGACACGTGCCATTCGTGGAAAACTAGGCCTCACCGATTTACCAATCATTGCCATAACGGCAAATGTCTTACCAACGGATCGAGAGCGTTCCAAAGAAGCAGGTATGACCGCACACATCGCTAAACCGATTGACGTCAAAGAATTATTTTCGGTTCTTGCGCGTTTGCCAATTATGCACGTTTCCCAGGAACAAAAGACTTTGGCCATTTCGAGAACTTTTCCGACGCTCCCAGGAATTGATACTGACCAAGCTAGTCAGTTGCTCAATGGAAACGTACAACTATTCGAACGACTTTTAGACCGATTGGCTGAACAGTTTGGGAAAATAGTCACAGAAACACGCTCTGACCTTGCAACAGGAAATTCTATAGGTGCCATTCAAAGAATGCATACTTTTCGAGGAGTGGTCGGCCACCTTGCTGCAAGTTCTATTAGCACATTGGCAGGCACAATAGAATCTGTTCTTCGAAATTGTCCTACCAATTTAGAAAATGTAAATGGTCTTTTGTCTACTTTAGAAAATTCTTTGGGTACCTTACTTACTGCTGCTGAAAATCACAAAAAAATAATTTTTAAACCTTCGGAAGAATTACATGTTCCTGATGCTTCTTTATTGAATTCTTTTCTTGATAATTTAGAGAAAAATGATTTAGATGTACTAGACATGTTGCCAGAAATCATACCATGGTATCGGCGTCAGTTTGGAAAAGATGCAGTAAAAGAGTTAGAACGAGCGATAAACAATCTTCAGTTTTCACAAGCGGCAACACTATTTCGAGCAAAAACGAAATGAACCCTGATTTTTGTGATGTACACATAAAAGCAATTTTGGATCTTCCAGCTCATCCTACTATTCTTGTCGTAGACGACGAACCTAGCAACGTGCAGGTTTTAGCGGGAATCTTAAAACACGATTGCCGTGTTCTATTTGCATTGTCTGGGGAAGATGCTTTGCGTTTAGCAAGTTCGCACAAACCAGATCTCATTTTGTTAGATGTTCGGATGCCTGGTTTAGACGGGTTTTCAGTATGCACAAAATTAAAAGCAGATCCTATCCTCAATGATATTCCCATTATTTTTATTACGGCTATGAATGAGGTTCATGATGAGCTCCAAGGACTCGAAGTAGGTGCAGTGGATTATATTACAAAACCAACTAATCTTGCAATTGTTCTTGGCCGTGTCCGAAAACATCTTCAAATTAAGAACCAAAGAGACCTTTTGCGGCGGATGATCGTTATTGATGGTTTGACGGGGTTGCTTAATCATCGTGGTTTTGAAGAAGCGTTTAATCGCGAGTGGCGACTAGCAGTCAGAAATAGAACTCCAATTTCTTTAATGTTTTTCGATGTAGATCACTTTAAGGCATACAATGATTTTTATGGTCATTTGGCCGGAGACGATTGTCTTCGAACCATTGCGAATTTATTAACTCGGCAGGCGCGTCGCTCAGGCGATGTAGCAGCTCGTTACGGAGGAAAAGAATTGGTTTGTTTGCTTTCTGATACACCTACGCGAAGTGCAGAATCGTTTGCGCAAAATGTATTACATGAACTAACAAACCTCGCAATTCCACACGAAACCTCTCCGATAGCAAATTATGTAACACTTAGTGCAGGGGTAGCCACTGCCATGGCCACTCAAAATTTGGATATGGGAGCGTTATTAGCACTGGCTGATTCTAACTTATACATAGCCAAAAGCTCAGGTAGGAATCAAATTAGTGCGGGCATTCTTTCCGAAACGTGCCCAATTCTTCCACGCCTAACAATCAAATCTTTTACAACACACAATTTCAGCAAGAATGTTGTCAAAAAACGCCCTACTCTATTGATCGTAGATGATGAACATACCGAGATCCAAATTCTTAAAAATATCTTAGAAAACGATTATGAAATATTGATTGCACTTTCGGGAGAGGATGCACTAAAAACCGTGGAATCCTGTGTTCCTGATCTCATTTTGTTAGATATTATGATGGAAGACCTCAATGGTTTTTTAGTGTGTAGTCGTTTGAAGGAAAATCCCCTCATTAAAGAGATTCCAATTATTTTCATTACTTCATTGTCTGAAGCCAGTGATGAAGTGCAAGGACTGATCGTTGGCGGAGTAGACTACATTATCAAACCTGCCCAACCTGCAATTGTCAAAACACGGATACGGAACCATCTAAAAATTAAGTCTCAACGTGATGATTTACAATGTTTCAGTGTATTGGATGGATTAACTGGTCTCGTCAATCAACGTGGTTTTGATGAAGCGTTTGATCGAGAATGGCGTCGCGCGCAGCGCAATCGATCCCCGATTTCTCTTTTGATGGCCGACATCGACTATTTTAAGCGTTACAATGATTATTATGGGCATCCTGAGGGGGATCGATGTTTACAGTCTGTGGCTAGGATATTTCATTACCACATGAATCGGCCTGGGGATTTAGCAGCTCGATATGGAGGTGAAGAATTTGTTTGTCTTTTACCGGATACGGATAGTGTTGGTGCAGAACGTGTAGCCAAAGAAATTACATATGCCCTTTCGACCCTTGGCATTCGTCATGAATCTTCTACTGTTTCTCAAGTGGTGACCGTGAGCATCGGAATTTCCACTGCTGTTCCAAATATTCGCAAAACTCAAAAGGAATTGCTAAGTATGACAAATGATTGCTTAAACCAAGCTAAAATTGCTGGAAGAAATCAAATTAAAGTATGTTTTTCTCCTGTGTAGTCTTACATAAAGAAGGTGTTAACCGTTTTTTGTTTAGAAATCCCAGAAATTTAGACCGTAATCCGAGAAACAACCTCAGCAGGGTGGGTCAAAAAAGGCAAGTGACCTGCGACGGGCAAACAATCGATCTTCCAATGTGGGCATAACTTAGAAAGATCTACTGACATTTCTACAGGTACTAAAGGATCTTTTCCACCCAACACCACTGAGACAGGACAAGTAATCCTTACAAGTTGTGATCGTAAGTCGGTGTTTCTTAAAATCTGGAGACCTGCGGTGAGGGCATCCTGACTTGGAGGATAAGCCAACATCTCAGCCCTAAAACGGCGAATCGTTGCGTTGTCTAGGCCTCGCAGTTGAAGAGTGAGAAAACGAGACCAAGCACCGCGCCACTCTTGTTGAATAGAAGTTTCCAGTTCTGCGAGGCGTTCTGGAGCCACGGCATGTGGCCAATCTGTTCCGATAATGAAACGTGGCGAAGCACTTATTAAGGTCAACGCGCCAACAGTACCCGAAGAAGCGGCCGCTGCCATGGCGACCACTCCCCCAAGAGACCAGCCGACCCACACGGCTCCGGTGGGTACGGACTCTTGTACGTGAGATACGAACCCCTCGAGTGACGGATCCGACATAGGCGCATTTCCGTGCCCTGGCAGATTCACCACGTGTACTTCTCGTCCCGCTCCTCTTAGAGAATGTGTAAAGTCTTTCCAAATACCCCCGTGAAAACCCCAACCGTGAAGGAGTACTACTGCTCGTGCACTCATGACACCATTACAATGTGTTCCACTGAGAGCGTCGTCGCCAGCGAACCAATCTCGGTACAAATAAGCTGACCACGAGGGAAGCCAGTGCTACCAACCCTCCTGTCATAAACCAGTCTCGGGCCGTTCTATCTTTAAGTATGGTGTTCTCTTGTTGCGCGGTTTGTTGAGCACGTTCTAATTCGATTAGGCGCGCCTTGAGTTTATGGTTCTGGGTGTCAATCTCGATCGCGCTGGCCGCAGTCTGGCGCAACGCCTCTAATTCAGCGCGTAAACGCTGGTTGTCCTCACGAAGTTTTTGATAAACCCCTTCGGTCTGACTTCGTTGGTCGCCTACTCCCTTGATCTCGGTCTTAAGTCGAGTATTTTCCAGTTCTAAAGTGGCCACTTTCTGCTCGGCTTGCTCTAAACGGGTACGTGCTGGCGGCAAGTTGTCTAAAAAACGACTTAATACCCAACCTTCGATGCCCTGAACCCGAATACGAGTGTTTTCATTGTTAGATTCTAAAACCTCCACTGCAGTTCCACTTGGAAGCATCTTCAAGATCTTATGCTGGAGTGTTACTCCGGTACGGACTGGAATCGTTAGATTATCAGTGACGTAGTGCACCGGGGCAGCGCAAACCGAAAACGGTAAGGCTAAGCAGGCAATCAAATAACGCACGACTTCCCCCAAAAAGAATCAAGTGTTTGCCTGCAGCGTAGATGGGCTTTTTTGAGCTTCTATGCTATCTCGGACATGTTTGATCCGGTTAGCACCGTCGACGTACACGAGCTTAGGTTTGAACCGATCCAATTCTTGTGTGGGTAGCAGCACGTAGGCGCAGATGATGACGAGATCACCCGGGTTTGCCTTGTGAGCTGCAGCACCGTTGACCGAAATGATGCCAGAACCTTCTTCTGCCAAGATGGCATAAGTGACAAAACGTTCTCCGTTCGCAATGTTGTAAATATGGATCTGCTCGTACTCTCGAATACCAGAAGCAGCTAGCAAGGCTGCATCGATTGCGCAGGAACCTTCGTACTCAAAATTCACTTGGGTCACGGTAACCCGGTGCAACTTCGCTTTTAACATCGTGCACTGCATAGAGGGCATACCTCTCAAAAGTCATGCTGGTGTCAAAATCGCATAGTGTAATGAAGGGGTACGTTGTTTCCTTCATCACGAGGGGTACAAACCTGTTTAGGGTTAAAAATTTAAAAATTGTGCATTTTCGTATTGACACGAACAAAAATCAGGGTAAAATTTTACGTACATAAGGGTTTTCCCTTAGTCGAGTAAGAAAAACACCTAGTTCAACATGAAATCTTTAGAAACTAGGAAACGATTTTACAACAGATTTTCCGATAATCCGTATAAAAAGAGGAATATTTATGAAAACCCAAGCCAAACCCGCGTGCTGTGTTATCCAGGGTCTTACCCGTCAAGGCCGCGTGTTCCGTCCTAGAGATTGGGCAGAACGCCTTTGTGGTTGCATGGCCACTTTTGGTCCTTATCGCCAACCTCAGTATTCACCCTATGTGTACGTCCAGTTGGTCTCCGGGGTGAAGTCGTTGGTTGTCGAAGCAGAATTGTGGGAAGTGAACCCTAAGGGCTACGAGTTTTTGATGGACTTTGCACGAGAAAATGGCCTTCAGATTCTCGAACAACAGCCGCTTCTAGCCACAGGGTAATGCTGCGAAAACTGGTCGTGTACTTAGGAAAAGTGTTTCCTGCCCAGCTTGTTTTCCTGTAGTATTTATCGCAGCTATCAGGTGTAACTTTAGTTGGCAGATAGCTGCTGAGGGAGTCAAAAAACACGCTGGGCCATGGTGTTTTTCTTCTCCGAGGACTACAAAGAATTTGAGCGAGAACCGAACTATGGATCCTAAGACGCTACCCCCGCGTACTATCATCATGGGTATGACCGAACACGAAGGTACTTTCCGTCCGAGTGATTGGGCGGAACGCTTACAGGCTAGTATTGCCACTTATGGGATCCAGAGTTCTGGAAGTTTGCAAAATTGCATGTCGACTGCCGGGGTGCAGCGCATGCCTTCCTTTTCTCCACGGATTCGCATCCGCTTTCAAGATGGCGTGAAGTGCGTTGTGGTAGATCGGGAGCTTTGGGATATCAATCCCTCCGGTTACGAATTCTTGCTCAATTTTGCAAAAGAAAACCGACTTAAAGTTGTGGAAGATTGGGCGGTGGAGACTCGCACGCCTGCTGTATAGTCTCAAAGGGTGTCTTGTCACCCTGCAAACCTTAGCAAACGCGGCACAGTGCTCTAAACACTGCCCGCGTTTTTCTTTTTTAGACTCGGGAGAAGGGTTGTATGGTAGCCGTATCTTCCTCTAAGGTTTTCTCTTGTTCTGCATGGCTTGAAGGATTAGCTCAGTCCAGACCTGCTACTGATTTCGAATTGCTCCGAAAGGCTTGTCTTTTAGCAGAAGAACTCTATCAAGGTGCAGTACGTCTCAGTAAAGAACCTTACCTAGAACACGCTTTAGCAGTGGCTCGCCTTCTTTCGGAATTACGTTTAGACGTTCAAACCCTAGCG
>Ga0268283_1001231_pt1 | contig 12904 bp, 4 predicted proteins | sample saktaG_13_FD_190140 | JGI IMG/M metagenome (GOLD analysis project Ga0268283, IMG submission 190140) | Saline water microbial communities from Sakinaw Lake, British Columbia, Canada - sak_2013_06_06_36m | ecosystem: Environmental > Aquatic > Non-marine Saline and Alkaline > Saline ... | reverse complement strand
TTAAACTGGAATATCGATTTCTGATTAAAAGCCCTTGTTACAAGGTCAATCTCACAATCCACCCTGCCATTCCTGTTCGTATATTTAAATGCGTTCGAAAGCAGGTTATATACTACAGACTCCAACCTGACCGGATCGCCCATTATAGAGACTTCTCCTGAAATTTTATCGGTAAACTTAAATTCCAGCCCTTTGGTTGAGAAAAGATCAACAAAACTTTCGCATGATTGCCTGAAAAACAAGGACGGATTTATGGTATCTCGCCTTAACCTGATTTCTTCCTTTTCTATTTTACGCAGATCCATCAGATCGGTAATGAGTCGTAAAAGAATCTTAGCATTCCTGTCAATTTTCCCATAAAAATCAACCCGTTTTTCAGGATCATCATTTATCCGGAGCCGGCCTATCAAACCCATTATCAGCGTTAATGGAGTGCGGAATTCATGAGATATATTAGTGTAGAAACGCATGCGCATATCATACATTTCAATCTCCTGTTCCTGCTCCATTTGCCTGATCCGCATTCTCTGCCTGTATGTAATAAGCCTGAAAGCAAAATAATTCAGAGCTAAGAAAATCAGGAAATAGACAACATATGCCGGGATGCTATACCACCACGGTGGCAGTATCCTTATTTCGAGAGTAGTAATATCGTTATTCCAAATGCCATCGCTGTTTGAGCATTTCACCTTCAGCGTATATTTTCCATATTTCAAACGTGGATAGTAGCATTCGGGAGTAGTTGTATAAATCCAGTTTTTATCTATACCTTCAAGTTGGTAGGCATAAGAGATTTTTTCGGGAACACTGAAGTCCATTCCGGAAAACGTAAATGAAAGCGTATTCTGGTAGTATTTAAGCTTTATTGATTTTGAATTCCAGGGCGAATTTTCCAATATCCGGATTCCTTCGTATTTCTTTCCAGCTAAAAGCACTTCATTAAACAGGCTTATTTGTGTAATTATAATCGAAGGCGACGATTTCGAATCGGTAATAAGCAATGGTTTGAAATAACAAATACCTTCCGTCCCGCCAAGGTAAAGCCAGCCATTTTCATTTAACATGGAGCAACTTGTATTGAAAAATGAAATTTCAAGCCCATCGAAATGATTGTAATTGCGTATTTGTTCAGGCAGGCCATTTTTCAGGATTATCTTACTGAGCCCATTCTCAGTTGCCACCCAGATTTCATCGGAAGAAACAGATTTAATAGATTGAATTACAGTATTATGAAGACCATCTTTAATGCCTATATTTATGAATTTGCGGTCCGATGCTTTCAGGATGGAAATGCCGTTTTCAGTTGCTATCCATAAGTTATTGCCTGGCATAATGGCAAAATCGGAAATAAAATTATTACTGATACTCGTTGAATCACCAGGTTTATTAAGGAATTTATTCATTTTCACAATTGAATCCCGGGCACTGTTGGTTTCAATCTCAATCATGCCATCGCCCCTCGTACCAAGGTAATAGCGGTTCGGACCGTATTCAATAATCTTAACTATGGGATATTTCTTTAAATTTCGGGCAAGACTTCCTTTGAATCTGCCGAACATTTTTGTCTCTGCCGAATAATAAATAAGTCCGTTCGACCAGCAACCTCCAAGGAGAATTCCTTTGTTGTCGCGGTACAGTGTCATTACATGATCATCAGCAAGGCTGTTTGCTTCATTAAAATATTCTACTGATGTGGCAGTCACCTCCCGGGGGCCTTTCCTGTAGCTTTTAACATGAACTATGCCGCTGCCTTTTGTGCTCATCCACACTTCGCCGTTTAACCCGCCTTCGATACTATAGATATCATTATTCAATGGGCCTGATGTTCCGCTGCCCGGAATTATTAATTTACGTTGCATTGTTGGCTGGCCATTTCTGCCAACCTCAACCTGGAATACGCCTTTACCACTGGTGCCTACCCAAAATAAATCCTTACCTGCTTTTGCTATCGAAATTATTCCGGGGTTGGCTTCGCCTATCAAACTCATGTTAAAAGGCTTATGGTTTCTGTCGTATTTATAGAGTCCCGTGTTTGTTCCCACCCAAATAATACCCTGACGGTCTTCGAAAAGGGATTCCACCCGAAGCGTTTTTAATTCCTTTCCCGAAATGATAACAGGCCTTGAGATCAGGGCTCCTGTTTTTATATCGGTGATCATCAATCCATTCTGCAAGGCAATCCAAAACTGGCTGGATTCGGATTTCAATTGCACCGAAGCGTATGATTCTCCTCTTTCAGAAGAAAGAATAGATGCCAGTGGAGTGTTATTCATTGGTACAACGGCACCATTGATCACATCAAACAGATCAGTTCCTTTAAGGCTGGATATAGCCAGCCAGCCGTTGGAAAGTTCAAGGATTTGATGGATGTAGGTATCTTTTAAACAGTAAGTGTTTTCAATTCGTTTTGTAAGGCGGTTATAACGCAACAATCCCTTATCGGATCCAATCCAAAGGTTTCCTTTTGAATCCTGGAACGACATGGTTAACCTGTAACTATTGCCAGCTTCGGCATAAACGAGCGTCTGAGGATCAAAAGCGACTTTGGAAATATCATAAACAAAAACCCCGTCATAGCTGGATACAAAAACTTTATTGTCAGTTCCTCCCGATATGTTTATAATGTTTCCGGTTTTAGTATTATTAATGGACTGGTAAGATATGACTTGTTGATTTTTAGGATTATAGATAAAAAGACCTTCACTATACGTTCCTATCCATAACTTGCCTTCTTCGTCAAGGTAAAGAGACGATATTTTCCTTCCGATTTTTGTGTTTAGCTGTTGCGAATAATTTATAACATTTCGTCCATCGTACCTGAATAATCCTTTCCATGTACCAATCCAGATAAATCCGGCACTATCCTGGGCTATTGAGTTTATATCAATTTCGGGCAATTGCGAGGATGGTATGGCAGGCACCAGGTTAATAGGATCATTCTGGGCAAATGAAAACGAACCCTTGAAAAGAATGATACTCAATATCAAAATCAGAGTCATATTTCTGACTGACAATGGATTGGAGTGCAACCCTGTTGTATTCCTGTTTATATACAAGTGCTCGGTTTTAGGGCACTAAGATAATACTCGAAAATACACGCATTACATTATTAAGGAATAAATGATTTGGTTAATCTAATAAATATGATTTTGAACAATTGTAATGTAATGATTATCAATCATTAACAAATATGGGAAATAATTGTCCTTGTTATTTGGGATATGCTCAATTGGAAATGGTCAGCGATTTTTAAGTCTATCTTCATGTGGAATTTCCAGAATTTCAGAATTATAGGTTAAGATTTTTATCTTCAGTATTAACCAAGTGGAATTTGTGAAAGTCAGTTAAGTAGCAATTTGCTATAGTCCTTAAACCATAAAGCAGATAAGGAGCTACTTTTATTTGCCATCCCGGATTTGTACATATGGACAAAACTGTCTAATTGACCAATCTCAGCTTACAAGAATTGACCAGCTTAAGTTATTGAAATATAGCAGTATAATAAGGTCATGATAATTCGGCGTATGCTGGCCAAGTGGTTTGGCATGTCCAGTTTACCGCTGAATGTTACACTAAATGTTAATAAAGTTAAGAGCATTAAAATCGATGATTATCTTGTTTATTAATAAACGAAATACCCAGAAAATGAATACTTTATATCAGTAGAACAGAAGTCATCTGCTTGCAACTTTGAGCTGTAAGGAGAGCCTTAAAATGAACCACTTACAGCGTTTTAGCAGTAAGTGGTTTTTTTATTTTATGCCGTATTCATGCAAGCAGTTTCCGATTTTGCCCGGCCAATTCAGTTCAGAGGTAGTTTTTCTGTAAAACCTAGCTTGCAAGTACCACATTAAAAACACTATCAAACATTAATGCGGAGTCTACCTGTTGACCAGCCAGAGTCAGACCCTGTATTTTCTGTGATTTACCATTTTGGATCAGAGGTAAGAGCTGCTTTTCAGTGAGCATTTTTCCATACTGCTCAAACATTACTTTGAAAGTGCAGCTGTTTTTATACTCGCTGCAGCCGAAGGCGGTTTTACCTTTAAGCATAGTACCTGTTTTGCACTTCGGGCAGATTACAGATGCGATAACCACTGGCGTTGCAACGATCTTTTTAGCTGCAGGTTTCTTTGCCACGGCAACTTTTGGTTTTTCTACCTTTACCGGTGTCGATTCTTCCTTGCTCTGCTCAATATCTATCATTTGCTTCTGCTCCTGTTTCACCTCCTCTACCAGTTGCGATACCATTTCCTTCATCTCGTTGAGGAAGATTTTAGGATCGTATTCGCCTTTTTCTATCAGGCGTAACTTGCGTTCCCATATCCCTGTAAGCTCGGCCGACTTCAGCAATTCGTTCTGAATGGTGTTTATCAGTTGAATACCGGTTTGAGTGGGTACCAGGTTCTTCTTTTCACGCACCACGTAGTTACGCCTGAAAAGTGTTTCGATGATATTGGCTCGTGTCGAAGGGCGCCCGATTCCGTTATCTTTCATCAGCTCGCGCAGTTCCTCATCCTCCATCTGCTTACCCGCCGTTTCCATCGCCCTGAGCAATGTGGCTTCCGTGTGAAGCTTGGGCGGCTGTGTTTGCTTTTCAAGCAGTTCGGGAGTATGCTCACCTTTCTCACCCTTTACGAAGTTGGGCATTATCTGCTCCTGAACAGTTTCGGCATCTTCATCCTTATCTGATTCCTTTTTTGGGTATAGGACCCTCCAGCCATCTTCAAGAATAACCTTGCCTGTAGCCTTAAATTCATACGTGATCACCATACCCATTACGGTGGTGTTTGATACAATACAGTCGGGATAGAAAGCAGCAATAAACCGGCGGGCAATGAGATCGTAAACCCTTTTCTGCTCCAGCGGCAAACCCGAAGGCCTCACACCTGTGGGTATTATAGCATGGTGATCCGTAATCTTTTCATCGTCAAATACCTTCTTGCTCTTTCTGATAGGTTTTCCGAGAAGCGGTGCGGTGAAGTTGGCGTAAGGGTCCATCTCTTTAAGGATTCCCTCTACTTTGGGATACATATCGTTTGGCAAAAAAGTGGTGTCAACACGCGGGTAGGTAACCATCTTTTTTTCGTACAGGCTTTGAATATACTTCAGTGTATCCTCGGCGGTGAAGCTGAATTTCTTGTTGCATTCCACCTGCAGAGCCGTTAGGTCGAACAGCTTTGGAGGTGCTTCGTTACCTTTCTTCTGCTCAAACGATACAATCTCAATCAGGTTGCTTTTGATTTCCTCAATGATCTTTGCAGCATCTTCCACCGTGTCGTAATGACCAGTGACAGAGTTGAAAATAACATTGCGGTACAATGTTTTAACTTCCCAATACTGCTTTGGGACGAAGTTCTGAATTTCCTCGTACCGGCGAACAATCAAAGCCAGTGTGGGTGTCTGGACCCGGCCAATGGAAAGCACTCCTTTGCCGTTGGCGTACTTAAGGGTGTACAGTCGGCTGGCATTCATCCCGAGCAGCCAGTCGCCAATGGCACGTGCGTTTCCGGCAGCATATAGCCTGTCGAAATCCTTTCCGTCCTTAAGTTTCTGAAACCCTTCCATTATGGCCTGATCGGTCATAGAGGATATCCAAAGGCGGCGCAAAGGCTTTGTGCATTCTGCTTTGGTAAGCACCCATCGCTGTATGAGTTCTCCCTCAATTCCGGCATCACCGCAGTTAATAACCTCGCCGCAGTTTGCCACTAGTTTTTTGATGGTTTCGAACTGCTTTTTTACCCCGTCATTATCTATCAGTTTTATGCCAAACCGAGGCGGAATCATGGGCAACATGGTCATTTTCCATTGCTTCCAATAGGGAGTATAATCTTCGGGATTCTTGAGGGTGCAGAGGTGCCCGAACGTCCAGGTAACCTGGTAGCCGTTGCCTTCAAAGTAGCCGTCTTTGCGATCGTAGGCCTGGAGTATCCGTGCTATTTCTTTGGCTACACTTGGCTTTTCGGCTATACAGAGTTTCATTTAGGGACTTTCGGTTTCAGTTTCCAAAATTACGTAAAAGCGAAGAGAAATAACTTTTAAAAGGACATGGTATTCTTTGATCGCGGTTTGCCTGCACAGGATTGGACACAGGGTCTTCCCGGAGGATGTAATCCGGAGCAGGTTGCCTGGCCTGCCTTCAATAGCGCCAGAGTGAATCTGCAAGATTGAATCAGGCAGGAGTTTAAGTAAATACCGTGAAAGTGATAAACACATGAAGTCATCGGCCCCTGCAAAGTTGTACCAATGAACGCATAAAAAAGTTAGAATCGAACGAAAGTTGGTTTATGAAAGCGAAAAGCGGATCTCTGGAAGGAGATCCGCTTTAGATTTGTTACATCATTTCCAACCAGCAAAACTGATCGTTTTTACTTCTTATACAACACTTTCCCGTTTAAAACCTTTTCCCCTATTATCATACGGTAAAGGTACATACCAGGCGCCATGGATGATGGAACAAAATCGACACTGTTGTAAATTCCGGCTTTCACCTCGTTATCGAAGATCGTCTGGACCAGGTGGCCGGTTATGTCATATAAGTATATCCTGGCATAAGTGTCTGTTGGTGAAACAAACTCAAATTTCAGTCTTTCGCTGAATGGATTGGGGTAAACAAGAAGGTTGGCTTTTTCAACAATTGGTGCAATTTCCCTGATTTCATTATTTTTATGATCATCTGTTTCAAATCTTGTTCCTGTCACGGTTATATCTCCTCCGCAGATTTTTGCCATTTCATTTTTTGTATTTACCCAGTTGTTGGAATACCATAACCCCCCGCCATTTCTTTGAATTGTAATTCCAGCTAAATCAACGAAATTAAATTTTCCGGTTAAATTTATATCTTTCAAATCAAGTACCATCATGCAATTACCTTCAACAGGTGTTGATTTTCCGGTAATAAGATCGATCTCTGAAATATTGGATTTCCCTGAAAAGGTAGCTGAATTTGTGAGTGTTGATATATTCAGACTTGCAATGGCACTGCTTTTTATTGAATACCAGTGCAAATGGTTATCAACTGTTCCATCGGGCTTATTATAGCTGGAAACCAACAAACTTACCTTCCCTTTTGGGTTTGAAGCACTTTTTCCTTTCATGGCATATTCAACAAAGAAATTCAGGTTTGACCAGCCAGATCCCTTAACATATCCGGCAGAGTTACTATTGCATAACAAAGTACCGCCAGCAATTAATCCGCCTGGTTTTGGCTTTATAATTGTAATATCTCCAGGCACAAAATTACCTGAAGTATAATTCCCGGTAATAAGTACACCGATGTCAAATATTTCGCTTGAAACAGTTTTTGAAATATTCAACTTTACAATAGCAGAGGCAGTACCTCCCTTTTCAGGATAATTGGGATCAATAAAATCAACAGGAAGATTTTGGGCACCAGGTATTGGCTGACCATTCAAGGTAAATGTTATTCTGGCAGTCCTGATATCACCGCAAGGGTCAGAATTTTTAATTGTTGCCGACAATGAGACAGTTGCTGTGTTACTGGTCGGACTTGTAGTCCATGCCATTGATGGTCCCGTGTAGTATATATCTCCAACGGCCGATGCCATTTGCGGGACTATTTTTACTACTGCAGCATTGCTGTTAAGCGATCCGCAAGTGCCGGTTACCTTAACATAGTAAAAGTATGTACCAACCTGATAATTATGTGGTGTTTGATACGAGCTTTGATTTGCGCCCCCAATTGCGGTACCGCCTGAATTACTGTTTGTTGTGTTTTTATACCACTGGTATTTCAAACCATCACCATCAGCTACAACAGACAATACTATTGCATCACAGCCATACTGTATTTCGTCACTTGCAGGCTGGATTGTAATGGTTGTTGTTTTTTTTACTGAAACAGTTACCTGGGCGCATGCAGTTATGTTACAATCTCCTTCAGCCCTAACCCAATACATAGTAGTTTCTGTCGGAGAAACCTGGATTGTGGCTCCTGCTCCGGCAGCAGTTCCGCCGCATGTTCCGGTATACCATTGCCATGATGCTCCAGAACCAAGTTCCCCACCAACTACACTTAAGTCAGCAGAAGCACCAGGGCAGAAATTATCTGCGCTTGAAGTGGCTGCGGTTGGTGCTGTGGATTTATTTTTTAAGGTAACTACTACTTTATCGGCGGGTGAATCAACCAATCCGTCACTGACTATCAGCGAGAAAGTATATTGGGTTTCAGCGCTCACTTCGGGAGCGGTAAAGGTTGGATTTACGACAGTTTCCGAACTTAGGGTGATTCCAGGAACTGTAGTCCATTTGTATGTTATCGGGTTTCCATCGGGATCGGAAGAAGCAGAACCGTCCAGCGTGGCAGTTGCCCCTTCGTTCACGGATTGGTAAGGACCAGCGTTGGCAACCGGAGCTTTATTAACCTGTTTCACAGTAATGACCACCTGGTCTGATGGAGAATCCATCAACCCGTCGTTAACTTTCAGGGTAAGTGTATAACTGGTATTTATCGTTACTTGCGGAGCAGTAAAAGTTGGATTCTGATCGGTTTCTGAACTCAGTAAAATTCCTGCCGGGGCAGTCCAATGGTAAGTCAGCGGATTGCCATCGGGATCGGAAGAGCCAGACCCGTCGAGCGCAACGGCTTCCCCTTCGTTCACGGCCTGGTCAGGGCCGGCATTGGCTACGGGTGCTTTATTGACCTGAAAAACGGTAACCACCACTACATCAGCAGGAGAATCAGCAAGTCCGTCATTAACCACCAGCGAGAAGGTGTATTGCGTATCGGCACTGACTTCGGGAGCCGTAAAGGTTGGATTTACGACAGTTTCCGAACTTAGGGCGATTCCAGGAACTGAAGTCCATTTGTATGTTATCGGGTTGCCATCTGGATCGGAAGAAGCTGAACCGTCCAGCGTGGCAGTTTCCCCTTCGTTCACGGATTGGTAAGGACCAGCGTTGGCAACAGGAGCTTTATTAACCTGTTTGACAGTAATGATCACCTGGTCGGCAGGAGAATCCGTCAACCCGTCGTTAACTTTCAGGGTTAAGGTGTAACTGGTATTAACCGATACCTGCGGAGCAGTAAAAGTTGGATTCTGATCGGTGATTGAACTCAGTGAGATTCCTGACGGGGCAGTCCAATGGTATGTCAGTGCATTGCCTTCGGGATCGGAAGAAGCCGACCCATCGAGCGAAACGGAAGCCCCTTCGTTCACAACTTGGTCAGGACCGGCATTGGCAACCGGGATTCCGTTTATTACATTCTTAACTGTGATTATCACCTGATCGGTAGGAGAATCCGTCAATCCGTCGTTAACTTTCAGGGTAAGTGTGTAACTGGTATTGACAATAACCTCCGGAGTAGTAAAAGTTGGATTCGGAGCGGTGTTCGAACTCAGTGTAATTCCTGCCGGGACAGTCCAATGGTAAGTCAATGCATTGCCTTCGGGATCATAAGAAGCCGACCCATCGAGCGAAACGGTAGCCCCTTCGTTCACAATTTGGTCAGGTCCGGCATTGGCTACCGGGGGCTGGTTTATTACATTCTTAATCGTGATTACAACCTGGTCGGAAGGAGAATCGGACACTCCGTCATTAACTTTCAGGGTAAGTGTGTAACTGGTATTGACAATAACCTCCGGAGCAGTAAAAGTTGGATTCGGAGCGGTGTTCAAACTCAGTGTAATTCCTGCCGGGGCAGTCCAATGGTAAGTCAGTGCATTGCCATCGGGATCGGAAGAAGCTGAGCCATCGAGCGAAACGGAAGCCCCTTCGTTTACGGACTGGTCAGGGCCGGCATTGGCTAGCGGGATTCCATTTATTACATTCTTAACTGTGATTATCACCTGGTCGGCAGGAGAATCCGTCAGTCCGTCGTTGACTACCAGGGTTAAGGTGTAACTGGTATTAACCGATACTTGCGGAGCAGTAAAGGTTGGATTCTGATCGGTGATTGAGCTCAGTGTGATTCCTGCCGGGGCAGTCCAATGGTAAGTCAGTGCATTGCCATCGGGATCGGAAGAAGCTGAGCCATCGAGCGAAACGGAAGCCCCTTCGTTCACGGTCTGGTCAGGTCCGGCATTGGCAACGGGAGCCTGGTTTAAAGCCTTAGTTAAATAAGCCGGATCATAATTATCAGAAGAGGCATTTGTAAAGTAAACTGAAGACGATGCAATATCTCCAGGGAAGGGTTTTGCTCCGGCCATTCGTGTAAAAGCAAAAACAGATATGATCGTTAAAAGTATAGAAAGTGAGAGCTTTTTCATGTGGTTAAAATTTAGGTTGTTTAAACTAATTTATTTGCTGCCACATAGCAGAAATGTTTGTATTTGGGAATTTCAATATTATCGGGGAGAAAACAAGGCTTTTAAAGTAATAATTTAGCAATTCTGTTATCAGGATTCTAAAATAAGGTATGAAACCGACGGGTTTAATAGTGTAATAGAAATTAAACTAAAACCCTCGTGATAGAATTAGCCGAGCGGAGGATGGAAATGGATGCCTTAGTAGACGAAAACAAGGGCTTTGTTGCGCTTTAAATGTACAAATAAATTCAACGTATAGAGATATTTACATATAAGTTTTTTCAAAATAATATTTTGAGCCAGCTGGAAATGTAATGTAAATTGTCCATGTTCATGGTCGAATAGTTGTTAATCAACATAGATAGACGGCGATATTAATATTGTGTTATGGTAGGCTGAAGAGCCAGGAAATGAGCACTTTATATCTTCAGGAAGGAACTCATCTGCTTGCAACTTTGCGGTGTAAGGGGAGCCTCTAATTCAACCACTTACAAGTCTTTTGCAGGTGGTTTTTTCTTTTACGCCAGATTCGCGATAGAAAATCCGGAAAATTATCGGTTTGAATAAAACCACAACGGGATTTGTAAACGGTAGGATTGCAATTTTCCCTATTTCAGAATGGCTTTTTTATTAATGAATGAAAACAATTATCTTCTTTATTAAATTGCTGTCTGTACTCTTGTAATATGATACAGGTTTTGACAACATCGTTTCCTTTATACTATCAGAACAGAAATCCAAAAGAAGTGCAATTCCAGGTATATGCATGTACCAAACGAACATATGTATAAATATATTTTTGACAGATAGTATTCAATATAGTAAAACTGTTCGTAATTTAGTAATCTCTTTACTTCTAGTAATAAGCATTAAAGGCTATATTAAAGGCTATCTTAATTATTCCTCGGTTAATATCCATAACCGATCCTGAATATTAACCTTTTCGCCCCGACTATTTTCCTCATCATAAAGTATTCAAGTAAAATCATCGAAGGTTTTAACTTAAGTGTTTTTAACCTCACCAACTTTAAATCAATTATAATCAAATCCAACCCTATGAAAAAAATCTTTCTTGTAGCAGGTTTTGCCATGCTGATGTTGTGTTCATTAGGCCAGGGAAATGCACAATGGCTGCGTTATCCCGCTATTTCGCCTGACGGAACAAGTGTACTGTTTTCCTTTATGGGTGATATCTATGTGGTGCCTTCGTCTGGTGGGGCGGCTATCCCTTTAACTCTCAGTGAATCGTATGAGTTTGCGCCGGTATGGAGCCATAATGGGAAATCGATAGCCTTTGCATCGGACCGTTATGGAAATTTTGATGTTTTTGTCATGCCGGCTAAAGGCGGAGAAGCGAAAAGGTTAACAGCATATTCCACTTCAGAATTGCCAAGCAGTTTTTCTTCAGATGATAAATCGGTTTACTTTTCAGCGAGCCGCCAGGATCTTGCATCCAATGCCCAGTTTCCTGTTAGTGTTATGTCAGAATTGTACAGTGTGCCAATAACCGGAGGCAAGGTTGTGCAATTGCTTACCAGCCCTGCATTGGATGCAACCGTTAGTCCTGATGGCACCAAACTGATTTTCCATGACCGGAAAGGATATGAAAACAACTGGAGAAAGCATCATACTTCATCTGTTACGCGTGATATCTGGACATATGAATTTAGTTCAGGGGAATTCACCCGGCTAACAACATTTAATGGTGAAGACCGTAATCCTGTTTTCGATTCGAACGGGAATGATTTTTATTACCTTAGTGAGCAACCAAACTCCTTTAATGTTTATAAAAGTTCCCTTTCCGACCCGGCAAAGGCTGTTGCTCTAACACACATGGATAAGCATCCGGTGCGATTTCTGACCCGGGCAAATACCAATACCTTATGTTTTAGTTTCGATGGAAATATTTACACCTTACAGCCGGGAGGAGAACCCAGGAAAGTGGATATTACCATAAATGCCGATGGCCGTGCAGGCATAGATAAAATTGTTCCGGTAAATTCGGACTTCACCGGGTTGAAACTATCGCCAAACGGGAAGGAATATGCGTATGTTTTCAGGGGGGAAATCTTTGTTTCAAGTATTGAAGGGGGAATTACCAAACGTATAACCAATACACCCTGGCAGGAACGTTCGGTGGATTTCAGCTCTGATGGTCGTTCCCTGGTATTTGCTGCAGAAAAAAACCAAAACTGGAATATTTATAAAGTTTCAATCAGTCGGAAAGAAGAACCCTACTTTTATGTATCCACAGTCCTGAAAGAAGAAGAGGTTGTTGCCACACAGGCTGAGGAATTTCAACCCAGATTTTCACCTGATGCAAAGGAAGTTGCATACCTTGAAAACCGTGTCACGCTTAAAGTGATTAATTTGGAATCTAAACAGTCACGTACCATTTTGCCTGCCGATAAAAATTATTCTTATGCTGATGGAGATCAGTATTATCAGTGGTCGCCAGATGGGAAATGGTTCCTGGTACAGTTCGGATATCCAGCCAGGATGTTTGTTCCGGAAGTCGGACTGGTTTCGGCTGATGGCAAGGGCGAAATTATTGACCTTACACTTAGTGGATATAGTGATGTGATTCCCAAATGGTCGCTTGATGGTAAAATGATGATTTGGTATTCGGACCGGCA
>Ga0268283_1001230_pt1 | contig 12905 bp, 7 predicted proteins | sample saktaG_13_FD_190140 | JGI IMG/M metagenome (GOLD analysis project Ga0268283, IMG submission 190140) | Saline water microbial communities from Sakinaw Lake, British Columbia, Canada - sak_2013_06_06_36m | ecosystem: Environmental > Aquatic > Non-marine Saline and Alkaline > Saline ... | reverse complement strand
CCCGGACACCCGAATATTCAACGGAAAAGTACTGGGGCTTGGTGGTAGTCTGACTATTGATGATGAAAATGCAGAAACCTACCATGGTGATGTTTCTGCTATCATTATGGATAACCTTCCATACTGGGTAGAACTGATAAGAACTCCGGATATCTCCGTGGCACTCATGAACGAGTGGGAATCGAAGATAGAACGGATTGCATTTATCACTAAGGACGAAGATGTAACAAATATTTCAGGGGTTCCTTCCTGGACGCTGCTACTGCTCAAACGAATACTTGAGATAACAGGAAAGAAGAACATAGCTGAGGTTTGGCCAAATCTGGAACTATATATACATGGTGGGGTTAATTTCAGCCCTTATCAGGAACAGTTTCGCAAAATAACTTCGAATGGCATGAAGTATCTTGAGACTTACAATGCTTCCGAAGGCTTCTTTGGCATTGAAGATCGTACAAATTCAGGCGAAATGTTGCTTATGTTAGACTATGGCATATTCTACGAGTTTATTCCAACCACGGAAAATGGTATTCAGGGATATCGGACTATACCCCTTGATAAGGTTGAAACTGGCGTGATATACGCTATGGTAATTTCAACCAATGCTGGGTTATGGCGCTACCAAATCGGCGATACAATACAGTTTACTTCAACTGATCCTTACAGGATACGTATTACCGGGCGCACAAAGAGTTTTATAAATGCCTTTGGCGAAGAGTTGATAATAGATAATGCTGAAAAAGCTCTTGCAACTGCCTGCGAAAAATCATCTGCAACAATAACTGACTACACAGCAGCACCCGTCTATTTTGATGATAACAGTAATGCGGCACACGAATGGCTTATTGAGTTTGAAACACCGCCACAAAGCCTGGATTATTTTACTGAAATCCTCGATAATGCTCTTAAGGCACTGAACTCAGATTACGAAGCCAAGCGATACCATAATATGATACTCAGGCAGCCGATTGTAATACAGTTGGCTTCAGGAACATTCTACCGCTGGCTTAAAGATCGCGGTAAACTGGGTGGTCAAAACAAAGTGCCGCGTCTTTCGAACGACCGGAAATATGTTGATGATATCAAGGAATTGGCTGGAGTGGAGTGAGCAGTGAAGAGTGAATTACTGTGGAAGAATAAGGATTGAATTTCGGAAATTAGAACTTCTGTCTTTTTCCGGCCACGAATTCCAAAAGAAATTCCGCCGGCATTTCCCGAATCCTTACTATATTTGTTTCGGGGTAGCTTTACCATTACCTTACCTTGATCAGGTCACATTTTATCACTAAATCGGAAATAATTACCATATGCACGTAGCCATAGCAGGAAACATTGGTTCGGGAAAAACTACCCTTACCGGTCTATTATCAAAACATTTCAACTGGCAGGCCCATTATGAAGATGTGGATACCAATCCTTACCTCGGTAGCTTTTATGAGGATATGCAACGCTGGTCGTTCAACCTGCAGATATACTTCCTCAACAGCCGCTTCAGGCAGATAGTGGACATTCGCAAAAGCGGTAAAAAGGTGATACAGGATCGTACAATTTACGAGGATGCACACATCTTTGCACCTAACCTCCACGACATGAACCTGATGACTACCCGCGATTACGATAACTACAGCAAGCTTTTTGAACTAATGAGCAGCTTTATCCAGCCTCCTGATCTGCTCATTTACCTGCGTGCCGATGTGCCAACTCTGGTAAGGCAAATACAAAAGCGTGGCCGCGAATATGAAGCGTCTATTCGAATCGATTACCTTAAAAGCCTGAACGACCGTTACGAAGAATGGATTAATAATTATAAGCAGGGAAAACTACTTATTGTTGATGTTGATAACCTTAATTTCTCTGATATCCCGGAGGATCTTGGGCTAATCATCGACAAGGTAAATGCCGAACTTCACGGTTTGTTTTAATCCGGATTATTTTAATAGTCATTTGCTGCTGATACCCTTTGTGCTACTCCGTTTAGGCGATTTTTACCTGTAAGGAAGTATAACGGTAATCATTTTCAGCCCTGATTAGAGAAAATAATACAACGAAATACGTTTACCAGAATAATAGCCATTAAAATACCTGAATTGAAAGATACAAAATCGCCGGTACGTGCTGCTGCTGCCGCTGCCGGAGCCATTCTGGGCAAAGGGGACTATGCTGACCGTGCCATCGAATATGGCCTTAACGAAAGCCGTCATTGGACTCAGGCAGAGAAGTCTCTGTTTGTAACTCTGACATATGAGGTGGTTCGTTGGCTGCGCCTGCTTATGGAAATTGAATCTTGCCCCGTTGCCCGTGGGAAATACTTATATGCCATTGGTGTTTATATGACATTGAAAGGAATTCCACTTGATCCTGAAGACTTTCCTGAACCATTTGACAAGGGAAAAATTACAGAACGGCTAAATATCCTTTCGTCAGAACGTCGGATTATTGAGTCTATTCCCGATTGGCTAGACCAAATGGCTGCTGATGAACTTGGCTCAACCTGGCCAGGGCTTTTATCAGCACTAAATAAACCGGCACCAATTGTATTGCGAACCAACACGCTGAAGACAACTCAATCTGCATTGGCTGAATCTTTAAAAAATGCTGGTATTAATACTATTCCTTCTACAGTGGCCGAACAAGCGCTATTGCTGGAGGAATTTTCCAATGTTTTTACTTTAAGTCTCTATCATAACGGTTATTTTGAAGTGCAGGACAGTGGTTCGCAAATGATTTCGCCTTTTGTGGATGCCAAACCAGGCATGAGGGTTATTGATGCTTGTGCCGGGACTGGAGGAAAAACCCTTCATCTGGCAGCATTGATGCAGAACAAAGGGCGTATTATTGCTCTCGACACAGCTGTCTGGAAACTGGATGTATTGAAGCAGCGTGCCTTACGTGCCGGCATTAACATCATTGAAACAAAACCTATCGAAACTACAAAGGTGATCAAACGACTTGCCGGTACTGCTGACCGCTTGCTTATTGATGCACCGTGCTCCGGGCTTGGTGTTCTCAGGCGCAACCCCGATGCAAAATGGAAAATGACCCCGTCAAAAGTGCAAAAACTTATTGAACAGCAGCGGGAAATCCTTGCTAGCTATTGCCGCATGATAAAGCCCGGTGGAATGTTGATTTATGCCACTTGTAGCATCCTTCCTTCGGAGAACAGAAGGCAGATAGATGATTTTCTTTCCACCCATTCTGAATTCACTTTTATCGAAGATAAAACCATAGGACCGGATACATGCAATTGTGATGGGTTTTATATGGCAAAGATGGTCCGTGGTTAAAAACTGAAAAGTGACAGGAGCCAGTAAAGTGTGTACCAACTTGCAGACGAATAAATTAACGTCGTTCAATGTAAATGTTTACTTGAAACTAAATGTAAAAACCGGAATTGTCTTGTCATTGATATTCTGGGTATACCTTATTTTCAGGGCATACCTAGTCCCTTTTCTACATGATGAAATAGCTACATACTGGTTTTATATAAACACAGGAAACTACATTCCTTTTACTTTTAAAACTGATTATAACTCTGCGAATAATCATCTGTTAAATTCATTCATTTCCAGAATATTTTACTTGTTATTTGGATATACTCCCTTTGTATTGCGATTGGCAAATTTATTATTCGTGCCTGTTTATTGTTTTTATGCATATAAAATTGCAGATATGCTGAAAAATAAATATCTCGCACTCTTGTTTTGGTTGTGCCTGTTATTTATTCATTCCATTGTTGAATTTTTAGCACTAAGCAGGGGGTATGGCATGTCATTCGCATTACTACTTGGCTGTTTATGGTATGTTATTATTTCAATGAAATCAGGCAAACCAATGGATTATCTCCTTGCAGTATTATTTCTGACAGGAAGTGTTTCTGCAAACTTATCTTTAATAGGATCCGCTTTCATTATACTGGCATTGCTAATTCTCAATATAATTATCAATAACGCAAAAATATATCATAAAATATTCATAATAAGCATTATAACAATAGCGGGGCTGCTTCCTGTTTGTTTTTTTGTTATTTATTCATTTGCTCTTCAGAAAGCAGGTGCTTTATATTATGGTCAGCATGATGGATTCTGGGTGCAGTCGGTTAATTCGTTGATGAAAGCCTTATTCAATAATCAAAGCCAGCTACTGAGATTAACAATACTTGCTTATTTTGTATTTATACTGATAATGCTGGTAAAGTATTTGAGTAAGCATTTTTCGTTTACCATATTTAAACATGAAGTTTTAATTTTCCCTTTGCTATTAATAGGGAATATAATTACAGTATTGCTTCTTGGTTACTTTATTAATGTGAATTATCCGGAAGACAGATCTGGATTCTATTTTTACTATTTTTTCATTGGAAGTGTATTTTTTTTAATTGATAAATATGCAGAAAATCATAATTACTCAAGATTAGCATGGATTACACTCCCTTTTTTGTTGATACCTATACAATTTGCGTGTGCATCAAACCTGACACATGTTTTTGTTTACAGGCAAGACCGTATTCCATACCGATTTTATGAAAAGATTAGAGAGAAATCTGAATCTATGACCGAAGTGGCAACACTCGGATCTTATTTTGGGAGGACGATGGTCCTTGCATATCTAAACTATTTGAATGATGGAAATGTAGGTAAAAACCACGATACCGATTATCCGTCGTTAGTACCTGATTTTCAGGTAGTGAAAATTGGAGAATTTGCTGCCTGGAATTTGTACTACAATACCATTGATTATGATAAAGTTTCTGGCTATCATTTACTGGAACGGAAACACAAACTGCAAAGACACACAATTTCCGAAATAAAAGTAATTTCTACTAACGGAAATACAAACTGTGAATATTTCAATCTGGCAGAAGGGACGATAGATACATTGACTCAAAAACCTCTATTTTTTGAGTATTCAATGGATATTGAAAGTCCTGAAGCCCCTTTTGAGGCTTGGATAGTAGTTAGTGTATCTGATAGTGCAGGCAAATCAACAGCTTATGAATACATTCCTTTGAATTGGGTAAAATCAGAATGGAAAGGAACTTCAAAACATTATCATAACGGACAACTTGTGACTAATTTATCGCCGGCTTCCAAAAAATATATTACTTATATTTGGAACATAAACAAAGTTCCTTTTTCGGTAGCAAATGCAAAAGTTACAATCAAACAATTGGGAAAAATTAATATTGAAAAGTAGACAGGTGTGAAGGAAGTATTGAAGTCGAAAGGCTTTTAAAACTTGATACGGCAGCTTCAGATACCTGTTCATAGTTCGATTCATTTGCATCACTTAAATCTAATGTAGATTATCATGAATCTCATACTCACTGGCCTGTTTTTGCTCTTTGTGGTTTTAATCGGATTAATTCCCTTTCCGCTGCTTTATCTGTTTTCTGATTTTATCAGGTTCATGATGCAAGTGGTGATAGGCTACCGAAAAGAAGTTATCCTCTCGAACCTGAAAGATTCTTTTCCTGAACTGAACACTGAGGAGCTAAACATTATCGTCAGGAGTGTATATAAAAATCTGGCGGATGTAACGGTGGAAGGTATTAAAGCATTCAGCATGTCGCCCCGGCAGGTAAAAAAACGGCATTTCATCAACAACCCTGAGATAATTGAATCTTATCTTGCCCAGGGAAAGAGCATTATTGCATTACCAGCCCATATCAATAACTGGGAGTGGGGTAGCCTTTCTCCCGGGCTTTTTACAAAATACCCTATTGTGGCATTTTACAAACCACTTAGTAATATATACATCGACAGGTTCTTACAACGAAGCAGGTCAAAGTATGGTACCACGTTGGCTTCGATATATAAAACTCCATTTTTTTTTGAAAGAAATGCCGGAACTCCTTCTGTTTACATTATGGCTGCTGACCAAAGTCCCACGAATGTAAAAAGATCGTACTGGCTTCCTTTTTTAGGCCGGGATACTGCTTTTTTGCATGGCCCGGAGAAATATGCCCGAATATACAATTTCCCCGTGGTGTATGTAGATGTGAAAAGGGTTAAGCGTGGGTATTATACGCTTGAAATCTCAGTACTTGCTGAAAATCCTTCAGTACTTCCCGAAGGAGAGATCACACATAGATATGCCGGAAAATTAGAAGAGGTTATCCGGAAAAATCCCGGAAGCTGGCTCTGGTCACACCGACGCTGGAAATTAGTGCGATAAGTACATTTCATCGATCAATGCCTGGTATTTTATATAGATAACCTTACGCCGCATTTTCAGAGTACTGGTAAGTGTGTCATTTTCAATACTGAAAGGTTCGGGCAATAGGGTAAATTTTATCACCTTTTCATAAGGAGTAAGCTCTTCCTGGATAAGTTCCAGGCGATTTTGGAAAAATTCAAGAACTGAGGCATTGGTAATTAGTGACTTTTCATCCTGAACTTTCTCTGTGGATGTTATAAACTGCGAACGGAGGGTGGCAAAGGAAGGTACAATGAGTGCCGTGATATACTTTTGGTTGTCGCCAATAACCACAGCCTGCTCAATAAATGGATCATTGCATAGCAATAACTCCAACTTTTGGGGCGAAACAAATTTTCCACCTGAAGTTTTAAAGATATCATTGATTCTATCCTCCATCCACAGGTAGCCTTCATTAGTTAGTTTTCCCCGATCACCGGATCGATACCATCCATCTTCGAGTACTTGTGCAGTTTCAGCCGGCTTATTATAATAGCCTTTGAAGACAGTTGCCCCTTTAACCAGAATTTCACCCTTGTCATCAATTTTAACAGTAATACCAGGCATCACTGTTCCGCATGAATCAAAATTGTACACATCAGGCCTGAAGCAGGATACGGTAGCAGTTGTTTCGGTAGCACCGTAGCCATAGTTCACAAAGAATCCTGCAGCATGAAAAAACCGGAGCAATTCGGGCCGGATGGCAGCCCCCGAACAAGGCATCAAGCGAATATTGCCACCAAAAACGGAACGTAATTTTTTTAGTACTAGTTTTTCGGCAATACTATGCCTGATAGCTAATGAGAAGGGAGGAGGCTTATTGTTTTTCAGGAAATCTGAGTTGGCATAGCCTATGCTGATAGCCCAGTCAAATATTTTTCTTTTGAATGGGGTCCACCTTGCTTCTTCTATTTTAATGCCTCAAATGTCTTTTCGTAGAATCTTGGCACCGTGCACATCAGGCTGGGTCTGGCCAGCGGCAACTCTTCTATTACTGTCTTAGGATTCTCCAGAAACACATTTATCGCCCCGCGATGTAACATGTAAAACGTCCACGAACGTTCAAAAATATGGCTAAGTGGTAAAAAGCAAAGTGAGACATCTGTTTCTGTTACATCCAGCCGCTCATCGTGTATTTTCAGACAGCTCATAAAATTATCGTGTCCGAGCATCACTCCTTTCGGTTCACCAGTTGTACCTGATGTATAAATAATAGTTGCCAGATCATCCGGTTCTGCCTTCTGCAGGGTTTGTTCAAGTTGTTTTCGATAAGTCTCCTCTTGGCCAAGTTTAAGGAAAGCATTCCAATTTATGCATCGGGTATCCTCACATTGGGAGAGGCCGGAATCGAAAAATACAACCCAGCGCAAAGTGGCTGAGTTATCGGCTAACCATAATGCTTTCTCCAGTTGTTCGCGGTTTCCTGCAAAAAGTAGTTCCATCCTGGTCTCATCTGCAATATATTTAATTTGCTGCTTGCTTGCAGTACCGAAAAATGGCACAACCACTCCCCTTATGGCCAGAATTCCAAGATCGGCCAGCGTCCATTCAGGCTTATTATCACTGAAAATACCAATATTGGAATTAGGAGCAAAACCTAAAGCAAGCAAGGATTTTGCAACATTGTCCGAGATAGTGATCAGTTCCTTCCAGCTATAGCTCGAATATACTTTCGTGCCAGGCTTCCTGAACCGGAATACTTCGCGTGTGCCATAAAGTGCCGCACGGTTTCGTACCATCTCTATAAGGTGCTTTTCCATAATTAGTAAGGATGATTGATTTTCTATGCAAAGAGAACTAAATTTTGTCATATTTGAAAGACAAACAGGCAGATTCCTAAAGGCTAGGTATGCACCTACAGGATTCAAAAAGTTCCTGCAGTAATTTCAGTCTTTGTTTAGCTGAGGAGATCGCGTTCAGACTATACTTAATCAGAAGCAAAATTATTTTCCAAACCGTATCAAAATCAGTTATTGAACAGCTAACCTGATAGATTTTATGGATCCACCAGCTTTTAGCTGACACAGATAGATTCCAGGTACAACAGGCTGATGAGCATTATTGTCGGCATTCCATGTTATAGAAGAAGTTCCGGATTTATAGTACCCATTGGCCAGAACCTTTACTATCCTGCCGGTTATATCGCAAATGCTGAGATCGACTAATCCAGGTGTAGACAGTGTAAAAAGAATAGAGGTTCTATCGCTAAAAGGATTTGGAAAATTCTGTTCTAATGAAAGATTATTACCTTCGGGCAATTCGGTTAAATCAGTTGTATTTGTTGTTGTAAGGAAGAAATGAAGGGACCATGCCTTAAGGGTTCCTGAATTGCCTGATTCGTGGTCATTAATGCTGAGTACCCAATCGCCGTTCACTGTAGTAGCATCAAACACGAAAAGTGGACTGTAGGGGCGGAAAGAACCTGTATATGGAGCAGTTCCACTGTTTATAGTAGTTGTAGCGGAATCATTCAGAATTGTTCCGATAAAATTCTCACCTAATACCGAGGACTGGTTGATCAAAGTATCTGTTATTCCGTTGTGTTGAAGAATAAAGTCAAGATCCGAAACATTCGAATAAATAACGCTATCAATGGTTACATTAACATCGGCAACGCGATATTGAACCGGTGTGGTATAGTCTACTGTAATGGTATCCCTGGTAACCTGACTGCCGGTAATCGCCGTGTTGAGTGCATGATTGTTAAACTGCGCACTAAATTCTGATTGAGGCGCGTATTTGATAAGCACAATATCATAAAAACTTGTATTGTCATAGCTGTTTCCTGCCGAATAGGTATTGCCGTTCTGGTCAACTCCAACCGAGATACTATTGTCTACACTGTTGGAAGGCCCGTTATAGGTCTTTGACCACTGAAATGATCCTGCCGTATTATATTTTATGGTAACGATATTTGAGGTACCATACGTTTGCCCAATAACATATACACTGGCATCAGCATCAATAGCGATGTTATATCCGGAATATCCATCGGGTTGATTTCCTCCATGGTACCTTCGAACCCATTGCTGATCTCCGCCAGCATTATATTTTATTGTGGTTATTTTTTGAGATATCGGATAGCCCAATGTGCCGGTTTCGCCGGTAATATAAATATTCCCCGAATTATCGGCGACAACTGCGCGCCCATAATCCCATCCATCGGGAGAAGCATAAGTCTTGCCCCAATTAATAGATCCATCAGTGTTTATTTTTAATAATGCATAATCTAAGTTGCTCGTTCCGGCAAGAATAATATTGCTATTATTGTCTATTGTCATATCAATTACATTCTGATTAGCGACACCCTGTCCCCACCTTGCTGCCCAAACAAAGTCAAGGTTTTGTTCATACTTCAAGGCAATAAACGACGATGAATCGCTATCACTTATATACCCGCCAATAATGATTTTCCCATCACCGCCTATTCCTATTTTATTCCCGCTTTCGGATGCCTGGTCATAAAATACCTGGTTTATAAAGTTACCGGAATGATCATACTTTACAAGAAAAATATTATAGTAAGAAGCACCTGTATAATACTCCCCGGTAACATAAACATTTCCTGTCGCATCCGTTGTGAGATCATATCCACCGTTGTAGTTGCCAGTGATATATTGAAATCTGTTTGCCCAAAGTTGTTCACCCGATGGACTATACTTTATAACAAGCATTTCATTGGCCCCCCCTGAGTATATAGCATTTTCCCCTGTAACATATACATTGCCATCAATATCTACATAAATGGCTCTTCCAAATGCACCGTTGTCATTTGGAGCGTGATAGATTTTAATCCATTGCTGTATACCTTGGGCATCATATTTTAAAGTTACGGCTTCAACCTGGTTTGATCCTGTTTTTTGTGAACCGGTAATATAGACGTTACCCTGGACATCCACTACCATATCGTTTACAGATTCGGTAGTGTAACCATCCGCAGTAAATCTTTGCACCCACTCTGGTGAAACCTGCGCAAACGTTGTTATTGTATGAAACAGAAAACAACAAAAAACAAGAAATCGTACAGATCGTTTCATAATAAATCTCCTTTCTTTTATTTTAATTTAATAGAGTAATTTGAATAGGTCGAATTAATAAATGGGAACAAAATGGTCACTCTTAATATAACAGGGCGAAAGCTGAAAAGTTCTGTGAAATTCCGTGCCATTTGTATTTAACATTTGGGCTGGAAAACAAGCAACCAAATGCAGATGAATATGTGATGATTTGATAAAATCTGTTTGATGCGATTATATGCTATCTATTAAAATAAGGTTTGATGATTTTCCGTTTTTAGACTTCTAACAACTCCGTCGGCATTTAAGCTTTATTAACAGATTAATATCAGGGTGCATAATCTTATAAACAAAGTTACAGTTATTTATTTAATTATATATAAAAGTTAATATATATTAATTCCAACGGTAAGCCCAGTTGAACGTAGACCCTACTGAGAGTGATGATGCGGAAATGCGAAGCGGTTAGCAGACTTCATCGGAGAATACAATGCTCAGTATGGCAAGCCAGAAAAACAGGAAATGCGATGAATTATTTTATGAGTTGATAAAGAGGAGATAACTAAGGTAGTATTTTATTTATAAAGTTGGTTAATACCCCGAAGCTCTGCTGCGGAAACTAATATTCCTTGTGATACTTCGCAGTTCTACTGCGGGGTAATTCATTTTAACACAAATGAAATTTCGTAATCAGTGGTCCAACCATGAGAGCCACTTGAATTATTAAAGTTTTAGGGCTATCATTAGATTTCAGCATTATCGGAAGCAAAAAAGACGTGAACGTTGTAAATTAATAAATCTTTGGATGACATTCTTGTTACGGAAAATTCTCGTTAACCTTGTAAAATTGTTTTACGTCATTTTATCTTCGGGATATTTTATATAACAATACTCCGGTAACTTTTCATTTCTCGCAAAGACGCAAAGGCGCAAAACGTTGATTATCAGCACTATGCGATATCGAAAGAATCGTATGTAGTATATTGATAATTAGCATATTATAAAATATTACCGGACTGTTGATATAATGCATAGGTGTTGAATAAGTTTCTATAAAACAAATAATTAACAAAAGTACCCCTGATTTCTTTTTGGCTGCATGCTGGTCATGAGGATTCTTCCGGGAAATGATTATTTTTGAATATGAATATCCTTGATTTGTCCTTCATTTAGTTGTATCTTTATTGCCATGATGTTTCAAGGGTTATCAAACTCTCATCAACTCATCCGGTTTGCTTTTTCATCTTCTGCCTACTCCTGTTGAGACATCCACTTTTTCCACCTTTATGCCGGAATGTTAAGAATGTTCTCTGTTTATAGTAGAATTCTGAATTAACTGAATTATAAGCTGATTCTGAATTATTAAAAGCGGTAAGGAACATTTTGATCAGGAATGGGTTAGGATGAAAAAAATAGCAATAAAAAACCTTCCTTATTATGAAAATGAAGTTGATTCTGATGGCTATTACGATTATTCTGGTTATTGCATCATCACATGGTAATGCTCAGCCGGTTATAGACGGACTCAATGTTTATTATGGCAGCCTGCACAATCATACAAATGTTTCCGATGGGCAGGGAACTCCTGATCAGGCTTATAATTACGCGAAAAATGTGGCCCAGCTTGATTTTTTCGGGCTTGCCGACCATGCAAACCTTATGGATGCAGTTGAATGGTTACTGATAAAAAATACTGCCAATATTTATAATCAGGATGGTGTTTTCGCAGCTTTCTATGGATTTGAATGGACGACATACTTCAATTATGGCCACGTAACAGTGGTGAATACGGAAGATTATTGTTCAAATGGTTCTCCAACAAACACTTTTAATGGATTGCTGAGCTGGCTGAATGCAAGGAATGGGATAGCTTTTTTTAATCATCCGGGATGGGATCCTCTCGCTTTTAAAGAATTTGATCATTTTAGCGGAGTTCCATCCTCAAAGTTTGTCGGTATGGAACTTTGGAACGACCATGATGGATTCAGCAAATATTATTATAACAACGGTTATTACAGCAGCGATGGGAATAAAGGTTATTTCGATGAGGCCCTTATACGTCAGTGGAAGATTGGTGCTGCAGGAGGCGATGACAACCATACTGCTACCTGGGGAACTGCCACACCCTTCAGAATGGGAGTGCTTGCCACTGCTAAAACACGTACCGATATATTAGATGCCATCCAGGCACGACGTTTTTTCTCTACATTAGATAAAAACCTGATCCTCTCATTTAAAATCAATGGAAATGAAATGGGTGCCACCATACTGGGAGGCACTTGGAATGCTGCAATCCAGGCGTTTGATGTGGATAATGAAATAATTACTAATGTTGACTTGTTGAAAAACGGAGCTGTAATCCAATCCTGGACACCAGGTGTTATTCATCCTGAAATAATAAATTCAATCACATGTGCAGATGGCGACTACTTTTACGTACGAATCAAAGAAGCTGATGGTGACGAAGCTATTTCATCCCCGATTTTCATTTCAGGCATCGCACAGCCGCCGCAAATAGCAATTACCAGTCCTGCAAATGGTACTGTCTTTACTGCCGGAGCTGATGTTACTATAACCGCTGATGCATCTGATATTGATGGAACAATTTCCCGTGTTGAATTTTACAGGGATGATTTTCTGCTCGGGCAAGACAATTTTCCACCCTATACTTTGAATTGGTCAGCTGTTAGCGAA
>Ga0268283_1001229_pt1 | contig 12907 bp, 8 predicted proteins | sample saktaG_13_FD_190140 | JGI IMG/M metagenome (GOLD analysis project Ga0268283, IMG submission 190140) | Saline water microbial communities from Sakinaw Lake, British Columbia, Canada - sak_2013_06_06_36m | ecosystem: Environmental > Aquatic > Non-marine Saline and Alkaline > Saline ... | reverse complement strand
TTCATGGCCAGGAGGAGGAAAACCTTAACAAAAAAATTGACCTGATAAAAAAAGCTCAGGAATTTGAAACCGGCGACGACAAGCAAGCAAGCCTCACTACTCTGAAGGAAATGCAGCGTGAGTGGATGGAAATAGGGCATGTACCTATCAAAGAAAAGGAAAGACTGCAAAATGAGTTTCGCACTGCCATGAACAAGCATTTCGACAAAATGAAAATAAATGCCTCCGAGATGAATACCATGAACTACCGTTCGCGCATGGAATCCATTAAGGAACAACCGGATGCCGGTCGTATCATTACGAAAGAGAAAAACTCCCTACAAACACGCATAACAGGTTTGCAGGAGGAAATTAAACTTTGGGAGAACAATATCGGCTTTTTTGCTAATTCCAAACAGGCAAATATCCTTAAGTCTGAATTCGAAACCAAGATTTTGAAGGCAAAGGAGGAACTGGCCACCCTGGAAACTAAAATGAAGTTTCTTAGGAAGTCAATGGAAGCCTGATATTAATTATAGCCCCGTAAGGGGCTTTTTTTTATTGAATTTTCACACTCAATTACATTTCGCATTTTGACACTTCGAAAGAAATATTCTTCTCAAACTTCAATAGATTGCTAAAGGTATTCTGTAAGTAATTAGAAAAGTAGTAAGTTTGTATATATGGCTGCTAATACCTTTGGTACGTTGTTCCGGTTGACCACTTTTGGCGAGTCCCACGGCCCTGCTGTTGGTGGTGTACTAGATGGTTGCCCTTCAGGAATGATAATTGACATCGATTTTATCCAGCATGAACTGGATCGTCGCCGTCCCGGGCAGTCTGAAGTTAGCACTCAACGCCGCGAAGCAGATAAAGTTGAATTCCTTTCGGGGATATTTGAGGGGAAATCAACTGGCGCACCTATAGCTTTTATTATCCTCAATACCAATCATAAAAGTGCAGATTACGAGTATCTGAAGGATGTATTCCGTCCATCTCATGCCGATTATACTTACGAGCAGAAATATGGCTTTCGCGATTATCGCGGGGGTGGACGAGCATCAGCCAGGGAAACTTTGGCTCGTGTAGCTGGAGGTGCAATAGCTAAATTATTGCTTAAACAATCAGGAATTTCGATTATAGCTTATGTAAGCCAGATAGGAACTATCGCGCTAACAGGAAATCCTTCTAAACTTGACTTGTCACTTGCAGAATTTAACCCGGTGCGTTGCCCTGATAAAGAAACAGCCAAAAGGATGGAAGATTATCTGAGGCTACTTCAGAAAAGCGGGGATACTGCGGGAGGCATCATTTCCTGTTATATGCGTAATGTGCCACCAGGACTAGGAGAACCGGTGTTTGATAAGTTACAGGCCGAAATGGCTAAGGCTATGCTCAGCATCAATGCTGCAAGGGGATTTGAAATTGGAGAAGGTTTTGCGTCTGTTGCAATGACCGGTTCTGAACATAATGACATTTTTACCAAGGGTGCTAATGGATTAATCACAACACAAACGAATCACAGCGGTGGAATCCAGGGTGGCATCAGCAATGGTGAACCTATATGGTTCAAGGTCGCTTTTAAACCTGTGGCTACACTTATGAGAGATCAGCAATCAGTAAACCGCGACGGAGAGCCTGTGATCATAAAAGGCAAAGGACGACATGATGTTTGTGTTGTTCCCAGGGCAGTTCCTGTTGTAGAAGCTATGGCTGCATTGGTTTTGGCTGATCACCTTTTACGGAATAATGCCCCGCATTTACCCATTTGAAATAACCCTGGGTTTGCAACATATTAATTCTCGAAGCGTTAAATAAAGGTAGTTGCGTTTTTAAGGATTATAAATTATGCGACAAAAATATCAGTACACTGTTTAGCCAATTTGTCAAAAATTAACAAGAAGATGAGAAAATATTTGAAAATTTCTGGTATTGTGCTGGCAATCTTGCTGGTGCTTTCGCTGATATTGCCAGTTGCTTTTAAAGGGCGTATCGTTTCTGCCGTGAAGAAGGAAGTGAATAAAAACCTGAATGCAGTTATTGATTTCGGCGGTTTCGGATTTACGCTCCTGCGAAGTTTTCCGGATTTTACACTTAACATGAAGAATATCATCATTGTCGGTTCAGGCGATTTTAAAGGCGATACTTTGGCAAACATCCCTTCATTACAGGTAACTGTTGATGTTATGAGTGTTATTAAAGGAGAACAGTACGAGGTGAAAAAGATTGTGATCAATGATCCGAGATTCCTATTCCACGTTCTTCCGGATGGAAAGGCTAACTGGGACATCATGAAACCTTCCGCCCCCAAAGAAAGTTCAGATGAAGTTCCATCCCCCTTTCGTCTCATGCTTCAGGAAATAATTATCAGCAAGGCAAGTATAGCCTATCGCGATGAGGAGTTAGGGTTTTCTGGCACCTTTCTGGGCATCGATCACCAGCTCAGCGGTAGCCTTGCAGACGATAGCGGTAGTTTCGAGCTGGAATTGAGTTCGCAAAGCATAACAGCCGATTATGGCGGAATTCGTTACCTGAATGCAGCGACCGTTAATCTCAAAACCAAACTCGATACCGATCTTAAAAATTACAAATTTACTTTTGCAGATGCTTTGCTTAAATTTAACGAGCTTACCCTTTCGGCCTCTGGTTTCTTTGCTATGCCTGTTGCCGGCTACGATATGGACATAAAGTTTGCAGCCCGCGAAAATACTTTCAAAAACTTCCTTTCGCTTGTCCCTGCAATTTATTCAAAGGATTTCGATAAGATTGAAACTAAAGGAACAATGGCTTTCGATGGATTTGTTAAAGGAATTTATAATGATACACAAATTCCTGCTTTCGGATTGCACCTTGGTGTGAACAATGCCATGTTTAAGTATCCCGGACTGCCTGGTGCAGTAACTGATATTGCTATAAAAGCAGATATAACCAATCCTGATGGTATTCCAGACAATACCATCATAGATGTCCCTCTTTTTAAGATGAAAGTTGTCAATAATCCGATTGAAGCTAAATTGTCGCTGCGGACGCCGGTTTCCGATCCTCAATTCAATGTTACCGTTAATGGAAGCCTTGATCTGGCCAATCTGCCTAAGGTTTATCCTATGGCACAAGGTTATTCAATGAGCGGTTTGATCAAAGCTGATTTGAGTATGGCCGGAAAATTATCCGACATTGAAAAGGAACAATATGGAAATGTTATAGCAATCGGTAAAATGGAAGCCCTGCAAGTAAACCTGCATTATCCGGGACTGCCTTCACCTGTTAACGTAAGTAATGCAATATTAAATTTTTCACCAGCATTTATAGAGTTGGCCGCTTTCCGGATGAAGACAGGCAAGAGCGATCTTTCAGCAACCGGTAAACTTGAAAACTACCTCCCTTACTTCCTTAAAGATGGCGAAGTTCTTGCCGGAAACCTTTCAGTAAAATCTGTATTTCTAGATATCAACCAATTAATGCCAGCCGATTCGGGAAGTAGTACCGCTGATTCATCAACATCTGCTGCCATCGAAATTCCTGGAAACATTAATTTTATACTGAATGCTTCCTTTAGTAAATTGATCTACGATAAATATACAATGGACAATGTATCGGGGATTGTGAAAGTGAAGGATAAAAAGATTTTCTTCGATAATTTGAAAATGAATATGCTTGGCGGTGCTATAGCTATGAATGGTACTTATGATGCCGTTGAACCTGCCAAACCGTTGATGGATATAGCATTCGATCTAAAAGATGTAGATGTTCAGCAAGCAGTTGCTACTTTTAATACTGTGGAGAAACTTGCTCCCATAGCAACTAAAGTAAAAGGCATTATTTCAGCCAAACTTAATATGAAAACAAGGTTGGGAGGCGATATGTCTCCGGTCCTTAGTTCGCTTTCAGGCAATGGGACTTTGTTATCACCGTTATTGACTATCGAAAATGTTAATACGATGAATAAAATAGCGGATGCGCTTAAGATGGATAAACTCCGGAAATGGTCGCTTGAAAAAGTAAATCTCTCGTATGAATTTATAGATGGAAAAGTTTTTGTGAAACCCTTCCCGACGAATATGGGCAACATAAAGGCTAACTTAGGAGGTTCGACTGGGTTTGATCAATCTCTGGATTATACCTGTAATATGGAGATCCCCCGTTCGGAGTTTGGCGGGAAGGCCAATAATGTATTGACAGGCCTTGTAGCTGACGCTAATAAAAAAGGTGCTAATTTCAGATTGGGCGACCTGGTACCAGTAACCTTATTGGTAGGCGGTACAGTTATTTCTCCTTCAATTACTACCAATTTGAAAGGTTCCATGAATTCAGCAGTGGATGATCTTAAAAATCAAGCGAAAGAAGAACTCAATAAAAAGAAAGCCGAAGCTGAAACAAAAGCTAAAGGAGAAGCTAATAAGTTAATAGAGGATGCTGACAAAAGAGCCGCACAACTTATAGCAGATGCTGCTAAGCAAGGCCAGCAGCTTATTGATGCTGCCCATTCAGGTGCTGATAAGCTAAAAGCTGAAGCTGCCACCCGCTCTGATCAAATTAAAGCCGAAGGAAAGAAGAATGGCCCGCTTGCCGCAATAGCTGCTAATAAGGCCGCTGAAAAGGTAAATAAAGAAGCTGCTGACAAAGGTTCGAAAATGATAGTTGAAGCAGAAAAACAATCTAAGTCGCTTCAGGATAAGGCTGGAGCTGAGGCCAGTGTTATTAAACAACAGGCCAGGGACAAGGCAGGCATTAAGTAAGAAATTAGTAAAGAGCTAGCTCAGAGAGGTAGAAATATTCAGATTACCAGGCTCCGATGCCTTGGTTGCCTGCTTCAAATAACAGCCGGGAATCGTCCTGGAAAATGCGCATATTCTCGAAAGAAGCTGAATCCATGCCTTCAGGATTTCCCATAAAAGAATTTACCGGAAGGATATAATAACGCTTTTTGCCTCCTACTATTGGTGTATATACCCATGTAAGATCATACCCGGCTTTTTGGATAATAGTTCCTGCCGCTTTTTTCTGAAGGTCGATGCGAACCATGGCTCCACCATCCCGGTAACGGTCGCGCTGGTTGCTTACATAATTCCCCAGTGACCATGCTACCATTACCTCACGTTTATTTAAGCTATCGCCCATAGTGAATATTTCCATGGGCTGAAGTACATGCGGATGCGAGCCAATAATGATGTCCGCACCATTTCTTAAACAAAACGACGCAATCTCTTTCTGGAATGCATTAGGTTGCCTTTCGTATTCAGTGCCCCAATGCATGAAAAGTATTATTTTATCTGGCATTGAATCGCGGGCGGCCAGCAAGTCGCGCCGGATGAGCGCTGTGTCGATCAGGTTGACCAGATTAGGCTCGTAAACAGGGTTTCCGTTTGTACCATAGGTATAGTTGAGTAATGCTATGGAAATTCCATTGTGACGAAGAATTAGCGGATAAGTTTTGACTCTTTCATTTGCATCGGAATATGTTCCAATATGCTTTATGCCCAGGCTATCAAGTATATTAATTGTTCGTTCGATGCCAACCTTACCTCTGTCGCAGCAATGATTATTTGCTGTCCCCAAAATGTCAATTCCTGCAAAAATAAGGCTGTTGGCCAGGGCAGCAGGTGAACTGAAAGCCGGATAACCGCTGTATGGCTTTCCGGCAAAAGTAGTTTCCAGGTTTGCAATTGCAAAATCTGCATGACTTATGATTGGTTTAACGAAAATGAAACATGAATCATAGTTAAATGCATCTGTGGATGGATCATAAGCAGCCTCAACCTGGGGCATGTGCTGCATAATATCGCCAATAAAAATCAGTGAAAGCGTTGCAGGGACTTCGGACTTTTGTGCACAAACATCAATGGAATGGTTCAGAAGGGAAGGATATGTAATCAGAAACAGGGTCAGGAAAATTGCTACAACAAAAGAGCGAATTGTAATTTTATTGCGCCTGATCTTGCTGATAGCGTTACCTGCCGTATTATCGGCTTTATGATTTAGTATGGGATGGAACATGGTTACCGGAAATAAAGATTAAGTGTAATCCGGCCCCATTTATGGATTCTGCCACCGGTGTACTCAGGAGAGATAATGGTTTGCCCAAGTTCGAGGCCATATTGCAGGTAACGCACAGAAAATCCGGTTTCTGCTTTCAGGACAAAGAGATCTATCTCATCCTTTGTTAGAGTGTAAATATTGTTGTGGTTAAACATTCCCCCTTGTAACGTGGCATCGTAGCCAATAATGCGGCTTTCTCCCTGGAAGTATGCGTGTAATTTAACTTTCTGCTTACTTTGTTTTATGGTTTCAACACTTTGATTGTTCCTGTAGAACATATTCTTACCTGCCTCTATCCGGAATCCTGCCATCAGGTTGTCGTACAAAGTGCCTGCTTCCGCTGCCGCCAGTAAAGCTGCCTGCCATTGATTACCTCCGGTTATATTTTTTTCAACCTGCAGGCGATACCCTGCAATCACATCGTTGCTTATTTGTGTTTCCCATCCAAGTGGAGGGTCGTTTGTGGGTAAAGATTTATGCACACCTTGCTGCATCAGAGATCCTAACGAGTAAGAGCCGATTACGCCAAGGATAATGTCGTTGGTGAATTTTAGCTGCCGGGTGGCATCTGTACTTTCCTTCCTGTGCCCAAGGATCATGTATGCTGAATATGGACGGTCGTTTCCGGATAATGCAGGAGGGATTTTTGTTGAAATTGGCGTGTACATGTTCTGCGTAAGGTAAACCGAATAAGTATTGGTTGCAGGATGTCCATATGAGAGCATCAACCGGCTAACAGGAGAATGTGCCACACTGGGGCTGGACCATTCAAATCGCAGACCATTGGTGTAATAACGATCTGTCATATCGAAGATGTCATTCTCAAAAGTAAGACTAAAACAGCTTTCAGCCTTAATCCTTTGAATAATAAATGACTGGTTATCAGTAATATTAATCTGCTTTTTTAACGATTCTCCTTCAGGGAGTTCAAGAATAATTCTGCGGTCTATTGGCTTTATGGTTTCCTTTATACAGAGCGGTGTTGATTCCTGAATAAATCTTTTTGCAGCAGTTGGCTTGGATAGTACATTTGATTGTAATGGGAATTCTTTGGCTAGTCTGGAGGAATTTGTATTTCCTGGCTTAGGTTGTTTAGATGTTTTCTGATTTGTTGATACAACTATCTCTTTTGGATGCATTGAACACCCAAAAAGCAGAAACCCTGAAAAAAGAACCAGATATATAAGTTTCATGAAAGCTTGCCGGCAAATTCAAAGATGTAAAAGTACTAATAAACAAGTAATATGTCTATTCTTCTGGTTTATAGTATTTTGCGCGCGATAAACCGCAAATAGAAAAAGGAACTGAACCGCATATCGTTATATCCCTGAAGGTTCACGTTATTCCAATAGAGTGTAGCACCAGGTTGGAGTGAGTAATTTTCATTGAAGTTAAACCTGATACCTGCTCCTCCATGTAACCCAATACCTATTCCACCCTGGACAATATTATATGCCTGCTGGTTGGTGCCTGGAGCGTACTGTTTGTTCCCATATACATTAATCAGGTTGTACTCCTTGTCGTTGCCGTATTTAACATCTTTAATAATAATTTTCGATGTTAAAACTTTAGTGTCGTTTAGGGCTATACCTGCTTCGCTGACAATATCAATGTTTTCAGTTAGCCTGAAGGCCTGGCTGTAACCAAGGTCGATATTGATGCGTTCTTCTTCTCCAATTATTGGAAATTGCAGAAGTGTTGGTTTTGTAAGAATTTCATCCTGAGGGCTGATTGAAATAGTGAAAAAATCCTTCGGTTTGAGTTTCACGTAGTTGAACTGAATATATACACCAGTTGAACGGTTGAAATTATAGCTGATATACAGACCTGCTGAAATGGTTTTAGGATAACGCATATCTGTCGGGCATTCATTCAGATAGAAGTGACTGGTATCGCTCACATTCAGAGCTTGCAGAATTTCTTTATAATAAGTGTCAGTACTGAAAATATATTTGATGTTGTTTAAATTTCCTTCACTGCCATTGTAGTAATTTGCTGAATATTTGTTTGGCATGTACAGCCCAAAGTCAAGCCCATACTGAAATCCACCAATGTTCTGATTATCTTCACCATCACGCTGTGCTTTCAGTTGCGTAGGCATTAAGAGCACTACTAGCAATAATAAAACTATAGAAAATGGAACAGGATGGTGTTTTTTGGCTGTTTTCATTGGTATTTGTTTGCTCAACAATGCATTGATTATGAAATCAGCCACAAAGATAGAGCGGTTTTAACAATATCTCTCTAAAAGATACTTATCAGCAAGCGGATGTTTAAGTAAGAAACCACAAGTCCAACGCCAATTAACACAAAATTGAGCCATTTCGAGTTTGCATACTTTCCCATAACTTTTTTTGACGAAGTGAGGTAAACCTGAAGGAATATTGTAAATGGTAGCTGAATGCTGAGGATCATCTGCGATATGATGAGCCCGCGGAAAGGATCGTTGATCATGAAAATGATAAGCAACGCAAGAATTAGTGAGATGAAAACACCTAACCGGCTATGGTTATCCTTTAGGTCAAATGGTTCGCTGAAAAAGCCCGAAAAGATCGATCCGCCGGCCATACCCGATGTTATGCTGGATGCCACTCCTGCAAATAGCAGGGCTATAGCAAAAATATCGGATGAGCTTCTGCCCAGCAGTGGTTTAAGCATGTCCTGGGCCTGCTGCAACTGGACAACAGGGATTTTCTGATGAAAGAAGACAGCGGCAGCCATAAGGATCATTGCACTGTTTATGGCCCAGCCTACAATCATTGAGAAAAGCGTATCTAGAAATTCAAAATTAAGTTGCTTTTTTATCACCTTCTCGTCCTCAAGGTGCCATTGCCTGCTCTGGATAATTTCCGAATGAAGGAAAAGGTTGTGCGGCATTACAACGGCTCCGAGAACACTCATAATCACAAGAATCGATCCTTCGGGGATCGATGGCTTTACCCATCCCACAGCAGCTTGTCCCCAGTTGATATTCACAAGCGATAGCTCATATATAAATGAAAGCCCAATGACCGATACAAAACCAATAATCCATTTCTCCAACCGGGTATATGAATTAGTGAAGATAAGTGCCAGTACTGTGATAAGTACAATTACAGCCCCTATTTTGATGGGAATTCCAAACAACATGCCTAGCGCAATGGCACCTCCAAGTATTTCGGCCAGCGAAGTAGATACGGATGCCGCCATGGCTGATATGAGCACCGGTAACGAAGCTTTTCGTGGCAGGTGCATGGTTGCTGCTTCCGAAAGGCAAAGTCCTGTAGCAATTCCCAGGTGAGCCACATTGTGTTGCAGGATGATCAGCATGATGGTGGAAAGGGTGACCATCCATAGTAGCGTATAACCATAATCCGAGCCGGCAGCCAGGTTGGAAGCCCAGTTGCCAGGATCAATAAACCCTACAGTCACCAACAGTCCAGGGCCGATATACTTTAAAATCTCCAGCCCCCCGAACATCGGTTTGCGTTCCTGATGAAGGAATTTTTTGAGATAGTTGAACATACTGAACGGATTCTAGATTCTTATAATGATCAGGGCTTAATACATTGCCGGATTCATGTTAACAAATATACGATGAATGTGTTCATGAATGAAGGTTGCCTTGAGGGTTTTATCCGATTTACACAATCCCACTATATGAGGTCAGCAACTTTATTTTACTCAATAGAGAAGATTGAAATTATCTTCCCACACCAATAAAAAATCCCCGTTACCTTGCAGCAACAGGGACCTTAACATTTTAACTCTAAGTACTTTAAGTACTCAAGGCACTTTAGGCACTTACTTCCCTTACTGCAACGGCGTAACCACCTCCAGCACTTCCGGCAGATCCATCCCTAAATTTTTAATGTGTGCCAGTGTGGGAATGCCATTTTTTGTCCAGCCACGGCGGGTATATACAGCATCCAGAAGTTGTTCGTAGCGGTCCTCGCGGTAAGCGCGGGTGGCAGCCATCTTTTCTTCCAGCGTCATATTTGCCGGATCCATGTGTATCAGTTCAGCCAATTGTTTGTCGTAACGTTCCTGGCGCGAGAGGTATTCTTCTTTGGTAACCGGACCGGCGGCGCGGTAGGGTTGTGCATCATGTTTCCGAAGTCCGTAACCCCTGCGGATATTGAAAATGCGCTGGAAGTTATAAACCCTTTCGCTCTGTTTGATAATATCAGTTTTATCAATGGTTTTCCCTGTAACGGCATTATAAATGTTTACGTAATTATCTACATGCTCAGGAACTTTTGCCGGCTCACCGGATTCTGCATTGTTTTCAGGCTCTACATCATTCCATGGCAATTTGCAGAGGCCCTGCAAGCCAAACCATGTGCGGAACATCGGGAAATAATGAAGAGCTTCAGCCTTCTTTTCGAATGTAGGAATCTGGTTGTTTACCATATCCATGAAAATGAGCCAGGCTTCGTCGTGCTGCGGACCTTTGTTGGTCATGGCATATCCACCTTGCTGGGCCAGTGATTCCTTTGAAACATATTGCGAATACTCAAGACCCTTGTTCTCCATGCCGATATCCTGCATGAATTGGGCATCGCCCCAGCCATTTTTTGCAAAAAGTTCTTTCATTTTCCGAACACCTAGCCCGGCTATCTTCCCGAATCCTTCGCCACGGGCAACCATATGGAGCAATTCCATAGCTGCATCGGCATTGCCGAAGTTCAATTTCACACCACCAGTGCGTTCCTCATTAAGGATGCCATTTTCATAACATTCCATCATAAATCCAAGGATCGTTCCCCATGATATGGTGCAGATGCCATAAGTGTCGCAGTAGAAGTTTGATTCAATCGTGAAATCAGGATTAAAGATACCGGCTATAGAACCCAGCGATGAAGTCGATTCATATTCCGGACCATCAACAATAACCCTTGATCCTTTATACGGACCTGAACGGAGCAGGTAGTTGTCCACACCTTTAGCACAGGCCATATTGCAGCCAATCCAGCATCCGTCCGGCACACCTTGTGTGAAAAATGACTTCCACACATCCCCGCTGATCTTCACTGCATCAGGATGACTGCCGAATTTAAAATTATTTACAGGCAGCAGGTCATAATCGTTCATCACAAGTGTAAGATGGGCTGTTCCTTTGCTGCGCATTTCGCATTGCTTGTCGTCGAGTTCGCGCATCTCTTTGTTAAAGCGCCGTCCGCGATCCATGATAACTTCGGGGTTAACAACATTGTTTCGCGTTCCGCTAACGCCTTTGGAATGAGCTACCAATGCTCTGATCTTTTTATCACGTAATACTGTCCCAATGCCACCACGTCCGGCTTGTTTGAGGCGAACCAATTTACGTCTGGCATCAAAAAAACTGAAATTAAGCATGCCAATGAGTGAATTGTCAGCTGCACTACCTGCCGAAACAACAGCAACATTCATTTTATCTTTATCGCTGCTTGCAAAAGTTTCTGTTAAATATTCGGCAAGCAGGTGGCTGTCTGCCGGTTCATCAGCTGATTCATAGATCTCAACTAATTCACGTGTTTCATCTATCAGAACAATCACGTCTTTGTCAGCTTTGCCTTGCACTTCAAGGGAATCGAAACCTGCGAATTTGAGGAATGGGCCAAAATAACCGCCAACATTGCTGTCGATAACAATATCAGTCTGCGGTGAAATGGTAACAACAATGGATTTTCCGGTCCCGGAATATTGAGTAATTCCACAAATTGGCCCGGTGTTAATTACAATTTCGTTTTCAGGATCATTCCAGCGGGTATCGGGTTTGGTGGCATCCCACAGTAAACGGAGGCCATAACCTTTTCCGCCGGTAAATTTCTCTTTCATTTCCGGAGACACAGGTTTCTCTCTAATGTCGCTATTACCAACGTTCACATAAAGTGTACGGTCGTTGTAACCTTTGTCAATAGGAGCCCATGTGTATTTCCACGACTTGAGCAGTTTGTGCTTTGAAGCAAATTCTTCGAAGTTCATATAACGGGTTTTTAGTTTCTGTTATTTAGTTCACAAAAGTAGAAAAATTGATGTAGCGTGCAAGTAAATATCTACAATAAAGCAATATGAAAGTTGCGTCATATCGGCTTCTCATAACCTCTGACACATCGACCTATGTATGAGTCTGAGTTTGTAAATCTCGAAACTGTGTTAACTTTGTTCGGGGATTTCCTCGCGAATTTATTCCTTCACTCTGCAATCATGACGTCCGAAGACATTCGTAACGTGCTTAAAAATAAAACAGTTGGGATCGCCGGTTGTGGTGGTTTAGGCTCCAACTGTGCTATTTCTTTGGCCAGGATTGGCATTGGGGCCCTTACTATCGCTGACTTCGACCTTATACAGGAAAGCAACCTGAACAGGCAATACTATTTTTACGACCAGATTGGGATGTTAAAAGTTTTTGCGCTTAAGAAAAACATTCAGATGGTGAATCCCCGTGTAAAAGTACGGGCTTTCGATATCAGGCTTTGCCAGTCAGATATTATGGAAATTTATCGTACTTGCGATGTCATAGTTGAAGCGTTTGACAAGCCTGAAATGAAGCAAATGATAATTGAAACGGTTCTCCATCACATGCCGGAAAAACATCTTGTTGTTGGGGTTGGCATGGCTGGCTGGGGCGACAATAACTCGATTCACACACGTCAGTCAGGAAAGCTTATTATTTGTGGTGATGAGAAAAAAGAAATATCCGAACAATTGCCTCCATTGGCGCCACGCGTAGGTGTTGTTGCAAATATGCAAGCAAATGCTGTTCTCGAGATATTATTAGCAGGACAGGAATAATTTATACTTTTGCAAATACCATGAAAATTATTCTCAATAACCGCGAGGAAACATTTCCCTCCGATTCCCTTACGATAGTTGACTTACTTGAAGCGAAGAAATTCAGCTTTAAAATGCTGGTTATTAAGATAAACGG
>Ga0268283_1001227_pt1 | contig 12914 bp, 10 predicted proteins | sample saktaG_13_FD_190140 | JGI IMG/M metagenome (GOLD analysis project Ga0268283, IMG submission 190140) | Saline water microbial communities from Sakinaw Lake, British Columbia, Canada - sak_2013_06_06_36m | ecosystem: Environmental > Aquatic > Non-marine Saline and Alkaline > Saline ... | reverse complement strand
TTGTTGAATTTTGACTTAGAAAATACGAGTTTGTTCCATATTTTCTCTTTGGTAACATTATGCTTTTTATTAGTCGTCTTCCATTTAATAATGTATCTCTATTAATTATGCCATATGACCTTACAGAATCTCCAAGGAATTGGGAATGCGTAAGTGCTGGTGTAATTTGGATGTGATTGTTTGTAACCTCGTTGAAATAATCTTTTAAACTTCCGTAAGCAACTGCAGAGTGAGAATTGTAATCAGGGTGTTGGTTCCCCAAATAAGTTCCAGTTGAGAAAAGTAGATTCCATCTATCATAGTATGTGTATTTTGCAGGAATTAGTGTCATAACACCATTAATGCTGTCTATCCCAATCTCAGAGACGGCGTCAATATTTCCATTGTTTGGTACTATTTGGCTTAATTGAGAATTGTTAAAAACTTGTTCAACTCCATTCACTCTGCCATCCGGAAAATCAACAAAAATAACAGCTAATTTCAATTCCGTGGTTTCTCCAAACCCTGGTCTAAGGTAAAAGGGTACTGTTTTTGTTGAATCAATCCATGGTATTGTATTAGTGCCGCAAATTGAATTATCTGATTGGCATATAGATATATTAGATAATAATAGAAACGACAAAATAGCCACATAAAACGATTTCATTTATTCCTCCGAAATTTAATTATTAATAAATTTATTTAATTATTACTAATTTTTTGACTTCTTTAAACTCCTCGTTTGTGAATATTTTATAGAAATAAAGACCTGTTGATAAATTTATAGCATCTATTGAAAGACTGGTCACATAACTACCTGTGTTGTGAAAACCATTGACCAATATTGTAACTTCTTTTCCAAGAATATTATAAATTGAAATTCTTACAAATGCATTGCTTTCAATTCTATATGATATTTTTGTTAATCCATTAAATGGATTTGGGTAATTTTGTGACAACAAGCTCTTTTTACTTTTGATTTCGTTATTATAATGTACCGAACTTATTACACTATCTGGGTTAGTAAAAGAGATTATATTACAGAAAATATCACCGTTACCGTTTCGATACTCTGTCCAGGTTGATATAATTCTATCTTTCCAAAGCGTCATTCCACCAAACGTTTTTGTCTGTGCGGGATTAAAATTAGTTACGGTGTGCTGATATCCTATTACCTGATTTGAATTTGAATACCTTACAAAAAACGGACACCAATTATGGCCATTGGCATTTTGATCTGCCCAACCAATTACAAAATATCCGTCTCTTCTTTTCTTTATAGCCGGCCTCCATCTATCCCATTGAAACCCATAGCAAACTCTAAAATTACTTCCGTCAAAACTTCCGTCTGAGTTGAAAAACTGACAGTAAACATCCATGAAGCTGCCACTCGATTCTCTCGAGTCATCCCAAACTACTGCAAATCGTCCAGATGAATCTGATGATATTTTTGGTACTAAATGAGGACAAGGTGGAATGTCACTATTTACTTTAATATTAATTCCGTTTTTTTGTCCATTAGAATAATACTTCTGCATAAAGATATCTTGCTCGGCTCCGTTATGAAGTCTGTTATCATCCCATACTATTATATAACTATTGTCTTCCCGAATTGTTATATCAGGGTCTCTTTGATCGAAAAGCAAACTTGCATCATCATTAACCTTCTCATTCATTCCAATCTTGTTTCCACTTGCATCTAATTTTTGCAAATAAATATTCGGATGATCATACATTGTTGGTGAAATTGTCATAACCGCAATTATTTCTGATAAACTATTAACACTGATTTCCGCAATTTCATCATAGACATAATAATGTGTTGAGTCGCTAATTGCTATTCGATTGCTTATTGGATTTCCAAATTTATTAAAAATTCTAACATAAAATTTCCCAAAATCTAAATACTGACCAACCCATACACCCTCCCACCATGATACTACAAAACTACCATCCTTTCTCATTACAACATTCGGGCAGGCTGCCGCACTATCCACCTGATTAATTTTGTAATTAACTCCTTGTGGTTCACCTCTGAAATTATATCTCTGGAAATATACATCATACTTAGGGTCGTTCCCGCTAATATTTCTTTGATCTTGCCATACCACAACAAAATTACCGGCAGTGTCAACTTCGACCTTTGAAAGATTCTGATATGCGGAACCAATATCATCATTCACCTTGAAATCATTCACAAGTTGTGAATACGCCGTATTAAAGAAAAGTATAGTTGTTAGAAGTGCAAAGAGAATTTTAGCTGATATATATTTGGTTTTCATAAATTTTATAATATACATTCTTTTTATTTTAATAATATTAATTTTTTAAAACAAGTGAAATATTTTGAATATCTTCCCGTTTGTTTTTTTCTGTCACTTCTTTAATCGTTAGTTTTAAACAAGAAATCTCTCCCCCAAACTTTTCCATAACTTCTATAAAATAAAATTACTATTTTAATAAAAACAAAATAACTCTATGCCCCTTAGTTGGAATGAGATTAAAAGCCGTGCACTTAAGTTCTCTAAAGAATGGGATAACGATTCAAGCGAACGAGCAGAAGCTAAAACCTTCTGGGATGAATTCTTCAATATCTTCGGCATTTCCCGCCGCCGTGTTGCTACTTTCGAAAAACCCGTTACCCGTCTCGACGAAAGTATCGGATTCATAGACCTCCTCTGGAAAGGCGTTCTTCTCGTTGAACATAAATCAAAAGGCAAAAATCTCGATAAAGCTTTCACTCAGGCAAAAGACTATTTCCCGGGTATTGCCGAACACGAACTCCCGCAGTTCATTCTCGTTACCGACTTCGATAAATTTCGCCTCTATAATCTTGAAGATGACACGAAAGAGGAATTCCATCTGCACGAACTCCATACCAAAATTCATCTTTTCGATTTTGTTCTTGGCTATAAACGTCAGGAGTTCAAAGAAGAAGACCCCGTCAATATCGCCGCCGCAAACCTTATGGGCTTGCTCCACGATGCTCTGAAAAGCAACGGCTACGAAGGTCACGACCTCGAAAGGTTTCTCGTAAGAATTCTCTTTATTCTCTTTGCAGATGATACAGGAATATTTCAGCCAATCGGTCACTTTGATTTCTTCCTTAAAAACAGAACGTCTGCAGACGGTTCCGATTTAGGAAGTCAGATTGCACATATATTTCAAATCCTGAACACACACGAAGACAAAAGGCAAAGCAATCTCGACGAAGATATAAACGCTTTCCCGTACGTAAACGGCGACTTGTTCAAAGAAAGCCTCCCTATCACGTCCTTCGATTCTGATATGCGGAGCACTCTTCTTCAGTGCAGCAGTTTCGACTGGAGCAAAATCTCTCCTGCAATTTTTGGCTCTCTCTTTCAGTCCGTAATGGATAAAGATAAACGCCGCGACCTTGGCGCTCATTACACTTCCGAAAAAAATATAATGAAGGTGATAAAAAGTCTGTTCCTCGATGAATTGCACGCAGAGTTTGAAGACAGTAAAACAAATTCCAATAAACTTGAAAAGTACTACGACAAAATATCCAAGCTTAAATTCTTCGACCCCGCCTGCGGCTGCGGAAATTTCCTCATCATTGCATACAGGGAACTTCGCCTTCTGGAAATAGAAGTGCTGAAACATCTTTTCAAACTATCTCCGTCTATGCAATTACCAATGGGCTTAAGCCGCATTGATGTTGACTGTATGTATGGCATCGAAATAGAGGAATTTCCATCGCGTATAGCCGAAGTTGCAATGTGGCTTCTCGACCACCAGATGAACCTTCGTCTTTCCGAACAGTTCGGTAGCTATTTCGCCCGTATCCCTTTAAAGAAATCCGCTCAAATCATAAACGGCAATTCTTTACAGCTCGACTGGAACACAATCCTCCCAAAAGAAGATTGCAGTTACATCCTCGGCAACCCTCCGTTTATAGGAAAAAAGAGAAGAGATGATGAACAAAACAAGGACATGGATTTAATATTTAAAGATATTAAAAATTATGGTGTGCTTGATTATGTTTGTGCATGGTATATTAAAGCTGCTGAATTTATAAAAGATACAAACATTAAGGTTGCATTTGTTTCCACAAACTCTATATCGCAAGGTGAACAGGTTGGAATATTATGGTCTCATTTATTAAAAGAGAATATTCAAATCCATTTTGCACATCGCACATTTAAGTGGGATAATGAAGCGAAAGGAAAGGCGGCAGTTCATGTTGTTATAATTGGTTTTTCTATTTATGATACTAAATCCAAAAGTTTATTTGATTACGAAGATATAAAAGCAGACCCAGTTGAAATAAAAGCAAAAAATATAAATCCATATTTAGTAGATAGTGACAATCTTATAATTTTATCACGCAATAACCCCATTTGTAATGTTCCGGAAATCAAATTTGGCAGTATGCCAAATGACGACGGTAACTTTATCTTTACAGATGAGGAAAGATTGCAATTCCTTTCTGTAGAACCGAAAGCCGAGAAATTTATAAAACATCTAATGAGTGCACGTGAGTTTTTACATAATGAAAATCGTTGGTGTCTATGGTTAGAAGATATTAAACCCTCCGAGATAAAGGAGTTACCCGAAGTCGAAAAGAAAATCGAAAGGGTAAAAACTTTCAGACAAAGCAGTAATCGGGAAGCTACAAGGAAATTGGCCTCTTATCCATATCTGTTTGGTGAAAACAGACAACCAAAATCAGATTATATTTTAATACCGAGACATACTTCAGAAAACAGAAAATATATACCAATTGCTTATTTACCAAAAGATAACATTGTAAGTGATTCTTGTTTATCTATTCAAAATGCATCATATTATCATTTTGGGATATTAACATCTGCAATGCATATGGTGTGGGTAAGGCAAATTTGTGGAAGAATAAAGAGTGATTATAGATATTCGAATAATCTTGTATATAATAATTACCCTTGGCCAGATCAACCAACCAATGACAAATTAAAAAGGGTTGAGGAAGAAGTAACTAACTTGTTATCAGTTCGTGAAGAATATAGAAATGAATCTCTTGCAGATTTATACGACCCAATAGCAATGCCCAAAAAACTCGTAGACGCTCACAACAAACTCGACAAAGCCGTCGACCTCTGCTATCGTCCACAGCCATTCCCAAACGAACTCTCTCGCCTCGAATTCCTCTTCGACCTCTACAAAAAATACACCGAACCCCTCCTAAAGGAGGTCAAAAAGAGAGGCAAGAAATGAAAATGAAAGAAATATATGTATGTCATTTTTCTTTGTTATGTTTTCCTTCTATTTGTCATTCCAGCGAACGCTGGAATCTAGGCGGTTCATACTTATTGAAAGCAAAATATATAACGATGCTATTATCCGAAAATAATATAAATTAGTATTATGAGCAAAATCCCCGTTTACTTAAATTTTTACGAGATTAAAAAACACTTAAGGTCGTTAAAAACAACAGATGCTAAAATTAATTATTACGAATACATCCTTGGCATATACAATGAAATGTTTTCTCATAAATCCCTGAATGATATAAACTCTTATATAAGCAAGTATAAATTAGGGAAACAACTTAAAAACATTGAAGTGGAAAAACCGATTGACCATTCCGATTTAAAAGATGCTTTGGAAAACGTAAACGGGCTCTATATCGGCACAGGTTATGAAATACTTCACGACAAAATATCCCTCCTTTATACTTCAATTGAATATGACTTATCAAACATAAAGTTTTTTAACTTTATTGCAGATAGCGGTTTTAAACTCGCATTCACTAAAGAAAATGTTATGAATGTTTTAAATAAATTACCCGATGATTCTTCAAAACTTAAATGGCTAAAAGAACTGAACAAAAGGACATACAGTATTGCTACAAACTTTACTGATAGATACATCGATTTGCTTTACAAAATCTATAACTTGAAAGAGATATATCCTATAACTATGCCCCCAAAAGATAAAAGTGCTTTAAATAAATATAAAGGAAAGTATAGTAGTTTTAGAAATTCAATAACTATATCATTTGGTCATTTTTTAAAGACCTTAGAATATGATTTGCAATTTGAAATTAACGTTCAAAAAGTTAAAAGTTACGGAACTCTTGATTTAATCTCAGAAGATGATAAATATATTTTGCAGGATTATAAATTTGATACGCTGAATAGATTTGCCGAAAAAGCATTCTCATACCTTGAAGAAAAAATAGAGTACTTTAGTTATGCATTGTCTGTGTTTTATTCCAAATATCCTGTGCTGGCAAAAGAGAATCCAATGCAGGATGAAATAAGAAAAACTGAATACAGGCTAAATTACCTCAGAACTAAGTATGAAATGAGGAAAAACGGAATATCCTTGTTAGACCCGCCCTGTACAATGGAATTAAAGAAAGATTCCTCAAAGAATTCAAATGCATACAGTAATGCTAATTTAAATTATCCGGTTATAAAAGATAAACAAAAACCAATATGGCTTAAGGATAAACTTCAACTGATAGAACTGCTCAGGCAATTGCAAGTAATGGGATACATTGAAGATATAACTGAAACTCCCAACTGGGAGGTGCAATACTTAGCCCTATTTATTAACAACGATACAGGAAAATGTTTCTCTGATTTAAATGCTAAACCTGTTTTGTGGAAAGAGGCAATCATAGATTTAGCTTTCTTAGTGTATTATTTAAACAAACAAGGTATGAAGAATTTATTAGACCCATCCCGTTATTTATCAAAAATATCTGACATATTCCTGTACATCCCAAAATCCTCCGACAAATCTGAAAAGCCTGTTAAGGTTAAACCGGTAAAAGTGACAAGCCTTACAACAAGTCTTAACAAGATTAAAAAGGGTAAAAAAGTTAATAATGATATTGATCAAATTGTTAATAATGTAAAGAAAACCAGAAGTCTGTTTGCTCAATAAAATCAGGCATTCCCGGGCGTTTGTAACATAACTTAATAGTAAAATCTGATTTTACTCTAAACTTTTCTCTAAACTAACTCTAACCTCAACTCTAACCCTTTTTAAGCATTTTATCTATACACTGATTAGCTTGCATTAGATTTAAAATGAAATACTGCAACAATCAAATATTGGTCGAAAGACAAAACGGCAAAAGAGTAGAGGAAAACTATATCTCCAAATTCAATTCGGAAAATAGTTTCTCTGTAAATGTTTGTGATTTCCTTCTCTCATCTTATCGATTGCTTATCGGTTTGTTTATACTTGCTTGTCGCTTAGTTCATACTCTTTTGTCGGTTGCGGCTCGATGTGCTCTCAAAGTCCTCCCAATGTCCTCAGTCATTTTCCGGTCTTATTGCATTTTCAAATGTTCATTCTGTAATTCATACTCATTAAATTTATATTTCGGCAGTTTAAAAGAAATTCCACAACTTCTACCCCGCTCACCCCCTATACTCAAAACTAAATTCAAAATTTCAACTGCGGAAAAGCAGATTATCTATTAACAATTTTAAAAATTAAAAATGAAAGGTTGCCTAAAATGGCTGATTTCATAAAAACAGTCCTTGGAAAAGGACGCGGAAAAGTCGGAGACGTTGTCTTTCGCGTTTCCCACGGTAAAACAATACTAAGTTCCGTACCTGCAACTCGTACTCCGAGTACAGATCCTGTTGTTATTAAAAGGAAAAAAAGGTTCGGACTTACGGTTAAGTTAGCTCACGCTGTGAACTATCTCTACCAGCTTAAATTCTTTTGGAAGCTCGTCGACATTGGCTCTGCCAAAGGCTTTAGAAGTGCTTTCAATAAAATCGTTAAATTAAACTACCCTTACGTCACTTTCGATAACCTCGGTGATGATATTATGCTCGTACCTGATAGCGGTTTCGAAGTTACCGCAACGTCAATCGAGCTTACAAACACCGAAGTTAATGTTGTTCTTAATGCAATCGGAACTGATAAAGGTATAGACCTGGCAACGGAGACAAAATGCCAGTTAGCGTTAGTGTTCTTTCTGAAGTCTCCGTCAGATCCTAACAAACCGGAATTTCATTTCATTCACGTTGTTTCCGTACAGACACCCATCAGTCTCTCTAATCCGTTAACGTTTACTTTCACGTTGACGAATATTGAGAAACAGAAATTTGATGAATACTCTGTAAGAAAAGCATTCTTTGCTTTGGTTACACTTGATGCTGATGATAAACCGGTTCGTTATTCGAACACTTTTAAATCAACATAAAAACAGGCTGCAAAATGATAGTAAATCGAAATCTAAAATCTATGCAGCCTGTAATTCAAAAACCTAAATGGTATTGCCCCCTCATACGGGGCAATACCACTATTTTTTCTAACTATGGCTCATTTTAAAACTATGAGTATTATAATAACATTAAATCATAAATTCAATGGCTATTTTAAAAGACCCAACATTCGGCAACCTCTCCGGTAGAATCGGAGACTTAGTATTTAAACAAAGATACGGCAAAACAATTATCTGTTACATGCCTAAAAAGAACAAGAAGAATAAAAAGAATAATAACTCTTCGGATTTGCAGGATATTTCTCTGCATGATTATCTTATGAAGCATCAGCGCAAACAAAAACCCTGACTCATTAAACAGTTACGGCTCTGTTATTAACTTGAAAATCGGACGCTAAAAAAACATATTGTTGTTCGTTTGGTAAACTATAATGTTTTACGTAAGTATTAACCATAATTAATTTATTTGAACTTCATAACAATAAATTTTTTCCTGTTTTTCGTCGCTGCCTATTTGTCCTACTGGATATTAGGTAAATCAAACAATAAATATCAGAATTTAATACTCCTTATTTCCAACCTCGTCTTTTATAATTTCTGGAGCAGCAGCTTCTTATTGATTTTATTATCTACATCTCTGATTGATTATTTCCTCGCTTTTGGTATAAAGAGAAATGAAAATAAGAAATTAGCGAAAGTATTTTTATACGGAAGTGTGTTAGTTAACATCGGTGCTTTAATATTCTTTAAATACTATAATTTCTTTCTGCCTGAATTTACCGCCTTGACTAAAGCAGTCGGTCTTTCCATGAATACTCAAACACTGAGTATCTTATTGCCAGTCGGTATTAGCTTTTATACTTTACAGAAATTAAGTTATACTATTGATGTCTATAAGAAAAGAATCGAGCCGACCAATAACTTAATCACATATTTGTGCTTCGCAACCTTCTTCCCGACTATCGCCTCGGGTCCGATTGAAAGAGCCGTAAACTTTATACCTCAGATTAACAAACTCAGAAAGTTTGATTATTCTCTGAGCGTTGACGGCGCCAAACAGATTCTGTGGGGTGTTTTTAAAAAGATTGTTATTGCCGACACGGCAGCTCTTTACGTCAATGGAGTTTATTCGAACATTAGCGCGAACACAGGCAGTACTTTATTCCTTGCCGCGATAATCTTCTCGTTTCAGATTTACTGCGACTTCTCGGGTTACAGCGATATATCAGTTGGGATTACCAAACTGCTCGGAATAAGAATAACGAATAATTTTTCGTACCCGTATTTCTCAAGGTCAATCTCAGAGTTCTGGAGAAGATGGCATATATCACTCCTTAACTGGCTCAGAGTCTATGTGTTTATGCCCCTGGGCGGAGGCTTCGGCTCAAAACTTAAAGTCATTAGGAATACTTTTATAGTCTTCATCATCAGCGGTATCTGGCACGGCTCTGAATGGACTTTTGTTTCCTGGGGATTATTAAATGCTGTTTATTTATTGCCAGAAATCCTTCGGAATAATCAAACACGTCCGACAAAGTATGCAGCTATGAATAAATATTTCCCAAACCTAAACGAATTTGTAAAGATTGTGTCAACTTTTTTACTGGTTACTTACGGATGGATTCTGTTCAGGTCGGAAAGTATTCAATCAGCGTTCTTATACACGGGCAAAATGTTTTCTTCGTCTCTTTTCAAAGCACCCGTACTGCCGTCTTCATTAATCTTTATGTTAATCGTTTTCCTCGTCGTCTCTGAGTGGATACACAGAAGTAAAGAACACCCGTTGCAGTTTATTAAGGAACACAACATCGCTTTCAGGTATGGTTATTATTATGTCTTAATCATAATCGTTTATACGTTTATGAGAAATGTCAATGAACAGTTTTTATACTTCAGATTCTGACGCCATGATTAAATTTCTTAATAAAATATTGCTGTTCTTCCTGCCATTCATCATTCTTGTGTTATGTATCGTAATTGCCGATCCGTTTAAAGTGTTTCTGAAATACGATAATTATTATGCCGACAACCAGATTATAAACCTGAACAGGGAATATGTTTCAACCCAGGTTTACAAGAAGAACCCGGATAAATTTAATTCATTCATACTTGGCAACTCACGCTCTTTATCGTATAAATGCACTGAATGGGAAAAATTCCTTACTCCTGATTCTAAAGCTTTTCATTTCGACGCATACGGCGAAACTATCGCGGGAATACTCGATAAACTTCAGTACTTAAACAGGAACCACACTAAAATAAATAATGCATTAATCATTCTGGATTATGAAATGATGAGTAAGGAGAAGGTACGTCTGGGTACTATGTTCCACACTCCGCCTGAATTCTCAAATGAATCTTACGCTGAGTTTTATTACAATTATCTGAAATATTCACTGCACCCTAAGTTTATGCTTGGTCTCCTTGATTACAATTTGTTTCATAAACAAAGATCGTATATGAAGATTCTGTTTATATTCTCAAAGTATAAGAATAATTATAATCCTGTTAACAACGAAGTATCGTACGGCTACGAAGAAGACATACTGCACGATTCGGTTAACTACTATAAGAATTTTGAAATCAATGACCCGTACTTTGAGCAGTACACAAAGAAGTATGAGTTTGTAAAAATATCAGATGAAGAAATCAGAATCCTGAATGAAATCAGTTCTATTCTTAAATCCAATAAAACAGAATACAAAATCGTCGTCTCTCCTCTGTACGATAAAATTAAACTGGACGACGGCAGAATCAAATTATTAAAAGATACATTCGGCGAAAAGAATGTATACGATTTCTCAGGAGTCAACGAAATCACAACAGAAAAGACTAACTTTTACGAAAGTTCACATTACCGCCATAAAGTTGCGAACAAAATAATGGAGACTATTTACTTCGAGAAGTAAGTATGAGAGATTTCTGAATTAATATTTGCATGCATTCGCAATAATCCTTTATTATGTCAGATAATATATTTAATTTATCTTTCTTTGGGATTTAAAATATAATACATTATGAAATTATTTAAACTTTCTTTAACGTTAGTTTTATTAGTATTTCTGGCCTCAACTGTTTATTCTCAATCGAAAAATGAAGAAGAGCAGACTTACGGTGGAATAGAACCTCCGGGATATATATCGGCAAACCTTAGTTTAACGTACGGCAGCGCCAAAGGTAATTATTTTATTAACACCCTTGTCCTTGAAGGAAAATCAAACGATTATATGCTTCCTGAACTTGATGTAGAAGTTGGCATCGTTAACAGACTTTCCCTTGAATTGATAACGGGATACAGGAAAATAGTTTCCAATGCTTCGGCTACTTCAACTAAACTAAACAGGACAATAAAGGCAAACAAAACATCGGATGGACTTAACACAATAATGCTTGGTGCAAATTTAGGTATAATGAACGAACATAAATACCGCCCCGGGATGTATTTGCAGAATCAGTTCTTTCTTCCAAAGACAGGCTATTCCAATTTTCAGAATGAACAGCTTGGATACTTTACAACTTTAAATATGGAGAGTACTGTTTCTGACATTACTTATTTTGATTACAGCCTCGGCGCAGGCTGGGACGGGAACAGCCCTTACGCTATTTATAGTTTTAACATCAACCCGAACTTTTATGTCACAGATAACATTATTGCTTACGCCGATATCGGAGGTATTTATGCAAAGTACGATGGACCTGTTAATTTAATCGATATTGGAACAACAATCACCTTTACTGATAATTTTTCCATAGATGCCTGTATAGGTAATCAGCTTCAGGCAAAGAACTATTTGAAAAACACTTATGGTTCTATTAAATTTACGTTTGATTTTAACGCATTCGCAAAATAATTAACATTTGATTATGGAAAAATCATTTCTGACTGGAATACCATCTACAGCAATTGTTGTTGTTCTGATGTTACTGATGGTTTTCTTATACTGGTTTGCCGTAAAAATTTCCGAATACATTACTAAGAAATCTCCCGGTAAGGAAATCAGGCATATAGGAACCATTCAGGGCTCTCTGCTTGGGTTGCTTGCTTTAATACTTGCTTTCACGTTTAATATGTCTGTTACACGTTATGACCAGAGAAGGCAAATAGTAATCGAAGAGGCAAATGATATTGGTACTGCGATTCTTCGTTGTGACCTCTATCCCGACAGTTCAAGAGCAGAATTCAGAAAAGATTTTAAGGAATATGTTGAAGCAAGAATTTTATACTATGAGGCAAGAACAGATGGAAAATTAATTCAGGCTTCATTGGATAATGCAGATAAAATCTCTCAGCGAATCTGGAAGCGTGCTGCTCTTCTTTCTCTCGACCCAAACTCAATAGTGCGTTCAAATCAGATGATACCTGCTTTAAACAGTATGATTGATGTTGTTACTTCGAGGGATGCCTTGCGCACGGCTAACGTTCCCGATGCCGTTTTGTGGCTGTTGTTTTCACTTTGTTTAATCGGCAGTTTTGTTGTGGGATTCGGAAGCAGTCACAATAAAATATCGTGGATTGTTATATGGAGCTTCGCAATAATGATGGCAGTATCAGTATATTTTGTATTGGACCTCGACAGACCAAGACAGGGCATAATTACTAACGATGCACCTCACCAGAAAATGCTCGAACTAAGAAAAATGCTTGATTAGTTTATATAACAAAACCCCGTGACTATACAATCACGGGGTTTGTTATTACTCGATTCTTAAGTTATTAGCCTAAAAAAAATCTCTTCTC
>Ga0268283_1001226_pt1 | contig 12915 bp, 18 predicted proteins | sample saktaG_13_FD_190140 | JGI IMG/M metagenome (GOLD analysis project Ga0268283, IMG submission 190140) | Saline water microbial communities from Sakinaw Lake, British Columbia, Canada - sak_2013_06_06_36m | ecosystem: Environmental > Aquatic > Non-marine Saline and Alkaline > Saline ... | reverse complement strand
TCCTCTAGTTCCCACGCTTCAAAATGAGAAACTTACTTGTCGAACTTTTTTTTCACTTTTTTCAAATAGTATATTGCAACCGCACAATATTCACGCAAAAAACCCTGACCATCCTTAGAGTTCCATTCGCCTAGCAGTTTTTCAATTTCGGTAGCCTTCTCGACAGATGTGCGGGTTCCTGGCTTCTTTGAGAATCTTTTAGAGAGTTCTTGATGAACCTCATCCCAAACGCCTTTGCGATTATTTTTTAAACGAGTGTGGTTTAGATGAAGCACGTTGTTGAGTTGAGCATTAAACTCGTCATCATCAGATTCAATTATTCCTGAATCAGACAGAAAATAAATCTGGCTTTCAATACGATGACTAGCATTTGCCGGATTATATTTCAGGTCGTCGTTGCCTTTGCGAGTATCGCAAGTTTGATTTTCCAACGCGCTTCCCTCATTGCCAATGCATACTCCTAGCATATTTTTATAATCGAGTTGTTCGGACTTATAATTATCTTGGCAATGCCAGTGTTCCACCTTCATTTGACCGAAATCGGATTTAATCCGCCTCATGCAATAAGCGCACAAGTAGCCCTGCTCTAGCAGCAATTGTTCTCGAATCGCATTTTTCACTGGTGTAAACTGTGATCCATCATAGAAAGCATCCGGCTTACGGCGGTATTCTTCCAACTCTCTTGGCTCCCTACTTTTCACAATCTCCCTCACGCTTCGCTGTCCTCATCCAACATGAAAATCAGAGATTCCGCCCGGACAATGTCAGGAATATCACCATGCAGTTCCTGTTTCATTTCTGCAATCAAGGTTTTGGCATCCTTGAATTTTTCTTGATGGATCAACCTAGATAAGTTATCCAATTTATCCTGTGTTTTTTGATTGCGGGACAAACTATTACTATCAGGGCGCATCAATTCATCCAGTATCTCATTACTATTCAATCCTTTGGCCTGTGCAGGAATGTAGTAGCTGAAACCTTTATTTTCATCTTGTCTTAATAAACGTACTTGCCTAGGCTCAACCTCACCTAAAACTTGCGGAGAATGGGTGGACACAACAAACTGACAGTTGGGAAAAGTCCTTGTTAAGTTTGCCAATATAGTACGTTGCCAAGCGGGATGGAGGTGCAGTTCGATTTCATCAATTAAAACTACTCCTTCGCCTTCTAGTGGGTTCTCTCGCTTGGGATTTGCGATTGCCAAACGCCGTGCCAAATCCCCAACCAAGGCAATCAAGCATTTTTCGCCATCAGAAAGTTGTTCGACACGAATTTCTTTGCTTTGCTTCTGAACGATCATCCGCAAGGGATTACGCCGTACTGAAAAGTCGGCGAATTCGGGTAAAAATGCTTTCAAAGCATTGCGCACTGCTTTTAGCTGCCGGTCAATAGTTGGTCTACCAACAAGTCTGAGAGTTTCATTCTCTAAATCTTCACGGTTGCGAAACCATTCAAAGAAATGGCGAAAATTGGCCGCGCTAACTAAAGACAGATCCCAAGCTTCCATCAAACTAAACTCATGAGATTGGCGGATTCTCAAGGGAATGTCTAAAACTGCACGATTAACTGGATAATACGCGAACAAAGGGATATCAAACTTTTCTTGATTATCTGAAATCTGCCGACGAATGAGTTTCACATCATTTGAAAGTGCGTTTAAATGTGTTCTCTTAGCAGGTTGACTATGTCCTTTTTTGGTTTTAACCAACTGCCAATACAATTCACTCGGCTGGATGGATTCAGCACGAATTCGAGCATATCCAGCTGAATTATTGATTGACAATTCTGAAATAGGCGTTCCCGATCCACCTGCCCGACGAACACGAGCCACCACCCAAGACAGCAAAATCGCCAAAGCATCCAGTATCGTCGATTTGCCTGAACCATTGACACCAGCCAACACTGTCAAATCTGGCTCCAACGGCAACTCCAAAGTTTTGCCAATGCCGCGAAAATTTTCCAATATTAGCCGTTCAATCTTCATATGCTAAGCGGGGTTTACCGTAATTCGTTCGGCTATAGTGACCATCGAAACCTCGTAATACAGAATTATTCATAATGTGTCCACATCCGTATAATTTTAACTTTCCTTTTTTCCTGCAAGACTTGATAAACCAAGCGATGCTGTAAGTTGATGCGCCGGGAATAAGCACCGGATAAATCTCCAACCAGTTTTTCGTAACGAGGCGGAGTTTGAAATGGGTTCTCTCGCAGAACAGCTAATAGTTCTTCTGTTTTTTCCTTTAAACCAGCGGCAGCTAGTTTTGCTGCGTCCTTCTGAGCATGCTTGGTATAAACCAAACGCCAAGTCACCAATCCAACTCCGTCCCACATTCTGATAAAGGAGTTTCTAGCCCTTCATGAATGGACTCCCGCATACCCGGAATGGAAAGAAGATACAAAGTTTCCTGAATGGCACTCCAATCTTCTTGGGCTATTAGCACGGCACTATTGTTAAAGCCGGTAATCTCGATAGGCTCGTGAGTCGTTGCAGTCTTGTCAATCAGCTTTGGCAAGTCTGCACGGGCTTGGTTTGCAGTTACAGTGTGCATTTGGGTGCTACCTCAAAACTAATCATTTGGGTGAAAATTACGCATCAATCCAAAAAATCATGCAGCCAAAACAGGATGGTCAAAGCGGCGGCTGGCAAGTCGCAAACAGGCTTGAATGTCCTGATATTCAGGATCGGGCAATTCTTCAAGGATTTGCTCAAATGAAAGCCCGTTTGCCAGCAAATCCAAAATATCACTCACACGGATACGTATACCGCGTATGCACGGGCGACCGCCACATTGGGCGGGGTTTACCGTAATTCGTTCGGCTATAGTGACCATTTAAACCCCATAATGGTAACGACATTGCACGATCACAATATTCTCTGCTTCAATCGCATAAACCAAGCGGTGTTCATCGTCGATTCGACGTGACCATAACCCGGCTAAGTTGTGCCGTAGTGGTTCAGGCTTACCAATGCCATCAAAAGGACTACGTTGAATATCGCGAATGATTTGATTGACCCGCCTGAGTTTACTTTTATCAGTCTCTTGCCAGTAAAGATAGTCAATCCACCCTTGCCGCTCAAAGCTAATCATCCGGTAATAACTCATGCTGCTCTATATTGCGCCCCAAACGCAAATTAGCCAAGGATTCAAGCAAACGGCGAGCATTGGCGGGTTCTTTAAGCAAGTAAGCTGTTTCCTCTTCGCTACGTTGAATGCTAGTCAATGCTTCGTATTCCTCGATAGGCAAAACCACGGAAATACGATTGCCTACTTCATCGGTGACATATTTAGGGTGTAAGACGACACTCATATTCTCTCTCCAGTTCATATCACAACTCAGTATAACGCCCTTCCTTAAAATCACGCATTGCTTCCTCGGCAAAAGCATCCAACCGTCCCGCTAGAATGTCCTCTTCTATCTGCTTGTCCCACTGGTCGGCTTTGAATTCCTCGAACCATTCTGAAAATTTCCTAAATTCCTCAGTAGGCAATTGCGAAACTTCTTGCTTGATCTCTTCTAAGTTCATCACATTAACTTCCTCAAATGTCGAAGAAATTGAATTACTGTAGATTAAACGCCTCTGTCAATTTCCGCGCTAGGCAAGTTCGCTCTAACTGGTTTCGACGGCATTGTATAGGAAAATACATCAAGTTTGATGGCATGATCTGAATGAGTCGGGCCGTTGAGAAGCTTTCTGATATTTTCAGCCGTTTCCCGGCTAAAGGTTTTTTCACCACATTGGGCGCAAACAGATGCCGGAATATTTTCCACCAATTGATATTGGTCATTTACATGAAATACTTCACTTACGATTTCATCTTGAATCGACGTGCTTCCGCAGACTTCGCATTTAAGCATGATTATGCCATCATCCCAATAAACCGATCAAACAACTCCGCCAAATCATGCGGGCCGGGGCTGGCCTCCGGGTGGCCCTGGAAACTAAAGGCTTGGCAATCGGTGCGCTCCACACCTTGCAAAGTGCCGTCAAACAGCGAGCGGTAAGTCGGTATTAAATAGCTTGGCAGCGTGTTCTCATCCACCGCAAAACCGTGGTTCTGGCTGGTAATCATCACTTTGCCTGTCGCCAATTCCTGCACCGGATGATTACCGCCGTGATGGCCGAATTTCATCTTGACGGTTTTGGCACCGGATGCCAACGCCAGCAATTGATGGCCTAGGCAAATGCCAAACACCGGAACCTTGGCACTGATAATCTCCTGAATGGCGGCAATGGCATAATCGCAAGGCTCCGGGTCGCCGGGCCCGTTGGACAGGAACACGCCATCCGGTTTCTGGGCCAACACCTCGCCAGCGGGGGTTTGCGCCGGCACGACGGTGATGCGGCAACCGCGTTCCGCCAGCATACGCAAGATGTTGCGCTTGATGCCAAAATCATAGGCGACGACATGGAATCTTGGCAACGCTTGTTCGCCATAACCGGAATCCAACTGCCATTGGGTCTGCGTCCATGAATAAGGGGCAACCGCTGACACCTCCTTGGCCAAATCCATGCCTTGCAATCCGGGAAAACCTTGGGCCTGTTCTACGGCCTTGGCTTCGTCAAGTTTGTCACCCGCGACAATGCAACCGCGTTGCGCTCCCTTGTCGCGCAAGATGCGAGTCAGCTTGCGGGTGTCGATATCGGCAATGCCCACCACCTTATGCTCGACTAGATAGTCTGTGAGGCTCTTTTCAGCTCGCCAATTGCTGATTCTCAACGGCACATCGCGCACCACCAAACCGGAGGCGAAAATGCCGGTGGATTCGACATCTTCGCTGTTCACGCCGACATTGCCGATGTGCGGGTAAGTCAGTGTCACGATTTGCCGGGCATAGGACGGGTCGCTGATGATTTCCTGATAGCCGGTGATGGAGGTATTGAACACCACCTCGCCGACGGAAGACCCCGACGCGCCGATGGACGTTCCCCAAAAGATCGTACCATCTTCGAGGGCTAGGATTGCGGGCGTTTTCATTATTTAAGTCACCTTAACGTGCAAAACGGGACGAACCTTATCGTTCTTCCCGTTGAAGTCCATAATTTTAATTGGTGGAATTTTAAGGGATGGCGGCTTTGCTGTCCATGTGCATTGTCCATTGCGATGGAAATGGGAGTTGGCTAATGCGAAATGGAATTTTGTAGGGTCGGACTCATTTCGTCCCTAGGTGTCTTAAGCCACCCCCACAGGTGGCCTTTGAAATGGAATTGGGATAGGGGAGGGCGGGGCAAGCCTTGCCCTCAATCAACAAGGCTTCACACCAACCGCCCGTCTTCCATGTGTAGGACACGATCCATCCGGCCAGCTAGATGAGAGTCGTGGGTGACAACAAGAAAACTGACACCAAACTCATTGTTTAATTCCAACATCAATTCATACACTTTCTCGGCAGTTTTACTGTCCAGATTGCCCGTAGGCTCGTCGGCCAGCACACAAAGTGGGCGCGTCACCAAGGCACGGGCGATGGCGGCGCGTTGGCGTTCGCCCCCGGACAATTCGCCGGGCTTGTGCATAATGCGGTCGGCCAGCCCCACCCTTTCCAACACTGCGGCCGCCTTGCGTTTGGCTTCCGCGACACCTTCGCCGCCTATCAGCAAAGGCATCGCGACATTTTCCAAGATGCTGAATTCACCCAACAGATGATGGAACTGATAGACAAAACCTAGCGCACGATTGCGCAACTGCGCCAGTTTCTTTTCGCTCAAAGTGCCGATGTCCAAACCATCCAGAATCACTTGGCCCATCGTCGGGGATTCCAACCCCCCCAATAAATGCAGCAAGGTGGATTTGCCTGAACCGGAAGCCCCCATGATGGCGATTCTTTCTCCCGCAGTGATGGAAAAATTGACCCCTTGCAACACATCCACATTCAAGCCCCCTTGATTGAAGCTCTTATGCAGGTTGGCGCACTCCAAAACGGACTTATTCATAGCGCAACTCCTCGGCGGGTTTGATGCGTGATGCCTGCCAAGCCGGGTATAGGGTGGCAAGCAATGACAGCAGGAAGGCCATGCCGGTGATTTGCCATACGTCCGACCAGAGTAGTTTGGAGGGTAATTCGCTGATGTAATACACATCGGCGGACATAAAGTGTGTGCCGAATGTGCGTTCGATGAAGGGGACGATGGTTTCGACATTAAGTGCCAAAGCGATGCCCCCCGCGCATCCCAACATCGCCCCAAACAGGCCGATGACCGTTCCCAACACCATGAAAATCCCCATCACGGCGGCGGGGGTCATGCCTTGGGTGCGCAAAATGGCAATGTCGGCGCGCTTGTCAGTCACTACCATCACTAGTGTGGACACGATGTTGAAGGCGGCGACCGCGACGATCAGCAACAAAATAATGAACATGACGCGCTTTTCGGTCTGGATGGCACGGAAGAAATTGCTGTGCGCTTGGGTCCAGTCGGAAATATAGTAGCGCCCAGGCAATTTCGGACTGATTTCCTGGACTATTTCACGCACATAAAACAGATCGTCAAGTTTAAGCCTTAGGCCGGACACGGCATCATCCATGCGCAACAGCTTGGCTGCGTCGTCGATTTGGATCAAAGCCAGATTACGGTCGAATTCAAACATCCCCACCTTAAACATGCCGACCACGGTAAACCGCTTCAACCGTGGCAAAATGCCCGCCGGGGTCGAGGTGATTTGAGGGGTGATGACGGTGATCTTATCGCCGACCATGACCCCGAGATAGGCAGCCAATTCAGCGCCCAAGACGATGCCGAATTCACCTGGTTTGAGACCGTCAAGGCTGCCAGCGACGATCTGTTTGGTCACTTCCGAAACCTTGGATTCAAAGTCCGGCAGAATGCCCCGCAGCAGGCTTCCGCTGACTCGATGCTCGGAACTTAGCATCGCCTGGCCTTCAATGTAGGGTGCCCAACCTAAAACGCGACTTTCCTGTTGCAAGGAAGGCTCCAAGCTCTGCCAGTTTCGCAATTCATTGTTCTCGCCCGTGATCGAGGCATGGGAGGTCATCCCGAGTATGCGTTCGCGCAATTCGGCCTCGAATCCATTCATGACTGAAAGCACGGTGATCAACGCGGTCACCCCCAAAGCTATGCCAAGCACGGAGGTTAACGTGATGAAGGAGATGAAGCGAGTCCGCCGCTTGGCCCGCGTGTAGCGCAGGCCAATGTAAATGATGAGTGGTTTGAACATATTCTTGTGAAGGTTGTCACGGCAGGGCTTTATGGTAGCCCGGGGTGGAAAAACGTGTCAAGCGTCAACCAAGCAAGCTTGGCATTGCCCGCACAAGCCGTAAAGGCAGAGCGAGTGGTCGGTCAGCCTGAAATTCAGCCCATTGGCGATTTCCCTCTGGCGTTGCTCAATCAATTCGTCGCTGAACTCTTCGACCCGCCCGCATTTGACACACACAAGATGGTCGTGGTGTTGGCCGCTTTCCAGTTCAAACACTGAGTTGCCACCTTCAAAATGATGGCGCTTGACCAGACCGGCTGTTTCGAATTGAGTCAATACCCGGTAAACCGTTGCCAGACCGATTTCCTCGCCCTCCTGCAACAGCGTTTTGTACACATCCTCGGCTGTTAGATGACGCTCGGCATCGGAACGGTTTTCAAGCATTTCAAGTATCTTGACTCTAGGCGATGTGACCTTGAGCCCAGCCTCCCTAATGTGCTTACTTTCCTTCTTAATGTTATTTTCTGGCACGGCACCAAACCTCCTGCTCGTTTTTTGTCACTTGAATCGGGTATCATGGCGCACATGCACCAACTAACTATGTCATCATACCATGCGTAAGCATCTTGTTCTAATCGCCTGTTTGGCGAGCATATCCTGTTCGGACGACTTTCGAATGCCTTTTGTTTACCGGATTGACATACACCAAGGGAACATCTTCACTCAGGACATGGTCAATCAACTTAAACCGGGCATGACCAAGCGCCAAGTTGCCTTCACCATGGGCACCCCGCTAATACAGGACGCCTTCCACAGCAACCGCTGGGATTACGTTTATTCCAACGAACCGGGCAGAGAAGACCGCCTGGTTAAAAAATTCACCGTGTTTTTTGAAGCTGACGCGTTGGTCGGTGTTGAAGGCGATCTACGTCCAACCGACCTGCCTGCCGGTGACGCGAAAAAGGATGTCACCGTGGTGATTCCGAAGATACAGAGGGATAAAACCGTCTGGGAAGCCATCACCGGTATGTTTGGCGATTAGCCGAACCTTCCCATCTCGATGCTTTAGACCAAGCCGTCCTACGATCAGGCTAGATGGGGACAATATGACCGCGCAAGAACTTCTCGACACCCTGAACCGACTAATCCACGACGAACTGATTAGCCCCAACTCCATCGTCATCGTAAGGACTGCCGGAACGCTTGGAGGCGGCATTGAAATGGCCATTGAGAAACCGGCGACTAGGGTCGTGGCCGCCGAACCGCAGCCGGGGCAGCGCGTGGTCAAGATCATGGGGCTTTGACCGGGTGTCGCATGGGTGGAATAAAAATTGGCATCGATCTGGGCGGCACCAAAATCGAACTGATCGCCTTGGACGAAGCCGGTGGCGAACGGATGCGCAGGCGTGTACCCACACCGCAGGGCGATTACCCGGCAACCTTGGATGCCATTCAGCAATTAGTCAATGAAGCTTGGGCAGAACTGGATGCGGAAACCAGCTTGGGGTTTGGCACACCCGGCGCCCTATCGAAAGCAACCGGCATGCTTAAGAATTCCAATTCCACCTGCCTGAATGGCAAACCTTTACTGGAAGATTTGCGGCATCGCCTCGGCCGGCCCATTCGCATCGGCAATGATGCCGACTGCTTCGCCCTGTCGGAGGCCACCGACGGTGCGGCGGCAGGTGCCGGGATCGTGTTTGGGGTAATCCTTGGCACCGGGGTTGGCGCGGGGGTCATCGTCAACGGCAAACCGCTTTCAGGACCCAATGCCATCACCGGCGAATGGGGCCACAACCCCCTGCCTTGGCCTAGGGACGATGAGCGCCCCGGCCCGCCGTGCTACTGTGGGCATCAGGGGTGTATCGAAACCTTCCTCTCCGGCCCCGGCCTTGCCCGTTCGCATTTCCAAGCCAGCGGCCAAAACCTAAGCGCAGCGGAGATCGTGGGCAGGGCCGAAAAAGGCGATACCGACTGTGAACATAGCCTGATGACCTATGAAGACCGCCTTGCCCGCGCACTGGCCCATGTCATCAACCTCCTCGACCCCGACGTGATTGTTTTGGGCGGCGGGTTGTCCAACTGCTTTCGCCTGTACGCCAACGTGCCCAAGCTTTGGGGCCGATATGTTTTCTCCGACCGGGTGGATACTTTGTTAGTCCCGCCAAAATTTGGCGACTCCAGCGGGGTTAGGGGGGCGGCGTGGTTGTGGGGCTGATGCTTTGGTTTCAGTGTTGGAATCGCTGGAAAACACCTAAGTCGCTTTGCTATCCAGCGACTTGTGGTTTACGATGGGCGGGCTAATTCGTCGGCCAATAACCTAAAAAAATGCAAAACTATCGGCACCGTACTATTACACGCGCCCTAAGGCTTGCCCTGTTTGCTGCGCCGCTGGTTCTGGCGGGTTGCCTTTCCCCCGTTGCCCTGGATCACGCCACCATTGCCTACAACCAAGCGGCCGCCGATGTCATGTCCACGCAACTGTTGCAAAACATCGCCCGCGCCCGGCAAAACGACCCCCTTCACTTTTCAGGCATTTCCAATATCGCGGCAACGTTTAATTTCCAGATGAACGCCGGTGCCACGCCGGCCCTGACCGGAGAGGCGGGTTCGACGATCCTGCCCCTGTTTGGGATAGCGGCCTCGGAAAACCCGACCATCAGCATCGTCCCCATGGAAGGCGAGGAATTCACCGAGCGGCTACTGACACCGCTCCAGGAAAGCAAAATGACCTTGTTACTACGGCAGAATATTGATGTCGATCTGCTGCTACGCCTAGTGGCCCAAGAATTCCGCCTATATGAAAACGGACATGAGGTGGTGTACCATAATCACTCCGGTGATGGGGCAGGTTACGAGATGTTCCGCCGCGTGGCATTGCATTTGTCATCGATCCAAGACCGCAACCATTTGCATGCCGAACCACTGATCTTTAAACGCAGTTGGACCATGCCAGTCAGCGAGTTTACGGCAGAGGGCTTTCAAGCCTTGGAAAAGGAGTATTCAATTACCCTTGATCCAGTCAAACATGTCTATCACCTTTCCAAATCGGTCACGGGGGGAGTTATCATCACCAATTACAACCCCACCTTGCTCACTGACGAAGAACGCATGAAACTCAATGAAGAGAACGAGGTATATACCCCCAACGACCTTCTCATCGACATCCGTCCGGGCTATCCGGGTGGGGAGTATCCCCTACACGGAACTTTCCGTCTGCGCAGTTTTGGTAATATTTTGTCTTTCATCGGCCAAACGATGGCCGACGAACCCGAGTATCCCGTCGAGAAGGACCCGCGCACACCAAACGTTGCCGAAAATCCGGTTTCCACCTTGCAAGTCGTGGAAAGTGACAACACCTTCTTCAATGCAAGCGGTGGCATTGAGTACAAAGGGCGCTATTACAGCATCCATCCCGACCAGGGCTATCCTTGGAACAAAAGGGCATTCCAGCTACTGGTGCAAATTTTCCAGATGACCACGGCAGAAGTGTCTAGGGTTGGCATCCCTAGCATCACCATCGCCAAGTAGGGGCGGGTTCCAAACCCGCCCGACAACCTAATAACCAAACACTGTCTTTGTCCGCATGGACACCGGCCTTCGCTTCGCCCCCCAATCCCCAGGCTGTTCCTCGAACACCCCCGCACAAACCGTTCCGCAACGGTCGCAGTTTCCCTCAGGGGTGAGGTTCCATTCGGAAAGCTCATACCAATCCCGGCCAATCAGCAACTGCCCGCATTGATGGCACCAAGTGCTGTCGCCTTCCTTGTCATGCACATTGCCGACATAGGCATGCCTTACACCGTTTTTAATGGCGATCTGGCGGGCCTTGGACAGCGTTGCGGGCGGGGTGGGTGGGACATTTAACATTTTCCAGTCGGGATGGAAGGCGGAGAAGTGCAAGGGGACGTCCGGCCCCAGCTTTTCCACCACCCATTGCGTCAAATTTTCCAATTCAGCCTCGGAATCGTTTTCGCCTGGAATCAGCAATGTGGTGATTTCCAACCAAACCTGGGTTTCATGCTTGATATATTCCAAGGTCTCCAATACTGCCTGCAAATGCCCTCCACACAACTTGTGGTAGAAGTCTTCGGTAAAGGCTTTCAGGTCGATATTTGCCGCATCCATGTGCCGATAAAACTCTGCTCGCGGTTCGGCGCATTGATACCCTGCCGAGACCGCCACTGACTTGATGCCCAATTCCCGGCAGGCTATGGCGGTGTCAATGGCGTATTCGTGGAAAATGACTGGGTCATTGTAGGTATAAGCCACACTGCGGCAACCCGTATCTTGCGCGGCGAGGGCGATGGCCTCGGGGGATGCCTGATCCATCAAGCGATCCATCTCGCGCGACTTGCTGATGTCCCAGTTCTGGCAAAATTTACAGGCCAAGTTGCAGCCCGACGTGCCGAAAGACAATATCGGCGTTCCGGGCAAGAAATGGTTGAGCGGCTTTTTTTCGATAGGGTCGATGCAAAACCCGCTAGACCGGCCATAAGAAAAAAGCATCACTTCACCGCCCAAGTTGCCACGCACAAAGCACAAGCCCCGCTGATTCTCGTGCAGCTTGCAGAAACGCGGGCAGATTTGGCATTCGACATGCCCGTCTTCCAACGTGCGCCAATGGCGGGTCGGAAAAGCCTCGTCAGTATTATTCATAGATGATATTCACAGAAAAGCCCTCAATAATTTTACTTGCTAGACTTTAGACCTTCCGTTCCGTTCTGGCAAGCGATGAGAACTTAATGTCAGTGAAACTGAAGCTTGGGAACCTAGCAAAAAACACCCAAGTTTTAGTTTAAACACTTTTTGTTGGCACAATTATTTCGTAAGTTATCCCGCTGTCTGTTTTGGGGGTTTGCTGATGCCTCCTTTATTGCGGACAGACTAAGGAAACACGCCACTTCAGCCTGTGTAAGTACTAACGAGCCTGCCAGAAATGCTGCAATTAACAGCGTATGTTGAAGAAATTGTACGAAATTAATTTCATGGCATTTGGGTTTGCACTCCCAAATTCGACCCAATCGCGCTAAAGTATGCAAGCCTCAATTGCAATTTATCGGAAAGCCTTCCATGCGCCAGTTGCTTCTCTTCTCCCTATTCTTCCTCATTGCCAGTTGCGCCGCCATTAAAGGCCACCAACTCGACCAGCGCTACGGGGCTGCCAGCACTTCCCGTTTTGACCAAATTCCAGACCCACTCGCCGTCGCCAAGGCTCCGGTTGAGTATTGGCGCGACGTAAAGCCAATAACTGACAATCGCTGCGCAGTCTGCCATGGTTGCTTCGATGCGCCTTGCCAATTGCAAATGGGCAGTGTGGAAGGCATGACCCGTGGGGCAAACAAGACCAAAGTCTATGATGCGGTACGCCTGTTTGCCGCCGACCCGAGTCGGCTGTTTGTCGATGCGCAAAGCAACGCCGAATGGCGCTTGAGGGGATTCCACCCCGTCCTCAACGAACGGGAGGATAAGCCGGAAGCCAACTTGGATGCCAGCGTGATGGCGCAAATGTTAGCGCTGAAAGGCAATCACCACTTTGTGGCTGGCAGCCCGCTTCCCGATGATCGCTTTGATTTTTCGCTGGACCGGGATCAGTATTGCCCGGCAATCGAGGAGTTTGACGATTTCGCCGCAGAACATCCCGATTGGGGCATGCCCTACGGTCTGCCTGCCTTGTCAAAAAAAGACGGGCAAACTCTCAAGCAATGGTTGGAAATCGGCGCACCCACTGCACCGTCCCCGCCGCCTTCCCAAGCCGAAC
>Ga0268283_1001225_pt1 | contig 12921 bp, 8 predicted proteins | sample saktaG_13_FD_190140 | JGI IMG/M metagenome (GOLD analysis project Ga0268283, IMG submission 190140) | Saline water microbial communities from Sakinaw Lake, British Columbia, Canada - sak_2013_06_06_36m | ecosystem: Environmental > Aquatic > Non-marine Saline and Alkaline > Saline ... | reverse complement strand
GATCCGCATCAGGCATTTTTGGTTATCAGAGGGGTAAAAACTTTATCATTACGAATTGACCGAGCTCAGGCAAGTGCTATGAAGATAGCCGAGTTCTTAGAAAATCATCCAAAAGTTGAATGGATTAAATACCCCGGATTAAAATCATTTCCCCAACATGAATTAGCCAAAGAACAAATGACTGGTTTTGGGAGTATGATCAGTTTCGGGTTAAAAGGAGGATATAAGGCAGGTTCAACTTTAATGGATAATGTTCATCTTGCAACCTTGGCAGTTTCCCTTGGCGGAGTAGAAACTCTAGTACAACATCCGGCTTCAATGACCCACGCCGGAGTATCAAAAGAAGATAAACTTGCAGCCCATATCACAGACGGTTTAGTCAGATATTCTGTAGGGATTGAAGATGTTGAAGATTTAATAGCGGATCTGGATCATGCACTCAAGCAAATCAAGTAATTGATATAGTAGATATTTTAATAAATTTATCAGTACAAAAAAATTGAAGAATGGAAAAGACAACTAAAATTGGAATTATTATCTGTGATCGGTACAAAAGTTGTGCCGGTGGCAAATGCTTCAAATCAATGAAAAACCGTGAAGGTGCTTTTAGCATTTACGGAAAAGATGAGAATGTTGAAATTGTTGGATATACTACTTGTGGAGGATGTCCGGGTGGAAACATTGAATACACTCCGGAAGAAATGGTAAAAAATGGCGTTGATGTAATCCATTTAGCAACCGGAATGGTTGTGGGATATCCTCCTTGCAAAAACATTAATCACTTCAGAAAATTCATTACTGAGAAATATGGGGTGAAAGTAGTTGTGGGAACACATCCCATTCCACAAAAATATTATATAACTCATCAGGAGTTAGGCACCTGGAAATCTGAAAATTGGCAGGAATTAATAGCACCTACTTTATCTGATGAAGAAACCAGATTGGCTTACAATTAGAAACAAGAATTATGTACAAATATCTTTTTGGGCCGGTTCCCTCCAGGCGACTTGGAATGTCGCTTGGAGTGGATTTGGTACCACATAAAGTCTGTTCGCTGGATTGTGTTTATTGCGAATGCGGGGCCACAACAAAACTTACGACCGAACGTATGGAATATATCCTTTATGATAAGGTAGTGAGTGAAATTGATCACTATTTTCTCAGCAACCCAGATCCCGATTATATCACTTTTTCCGGCTCAGGTGAACCTACGCTTAATTCGCGCATCGGTGATGTATTAGGATACATTAAAGATAAAAAGCCCGAAGTCCCAATTGCGGTTTTAACAAACGGATCCTTGTTGTACCAGAAACAAGTAAGACAGGAACTGTTGAAAGCAGATTTGGTGCTTCCTTCTCTGGATGCCGCCTCATTAAATTCATTCAAAAAGATAAACCGTCCTAACAAACTACTTGATATTAAGCAATATATTGATGGTATTGAACAATTCAGGAATGAATTTAAAGGCCAGATATGGCTTGAAACGCTTATCATCCCTGGTTATAATGACAGTAAGGAAGACTTGAAACTTTTAAAAGATGCTTATAACAGAATCAGACCCGACCGCATCCAACTAAATACCCTTGACCGGCCCGGTGCAATTTCAAATATCCGATCGGCAACCAAACAGGAATTGCAAAAAATAGTGACTTTTCTCAAACCACTTCAAGTTGAAATAATTGCCGCATCCATTCAAAGAAAAAATATTGCTTCCTATCGTGACGATATTGAATCAACCATACTTGAAACTATTTTCAGACGACCCTGTACTTTAGAAGACCTAAATAAAATTCTGGGCATTCACATAAACGAACTCAACAAATATCTTGATGTTTTAGAAGCAGATCATAAAATTGAGGCCATTCGACTCGATCGAGGAATATTTTACCAAATCTCAAAGAAAGAAGGCCTATCCTAACATAAGTTTGATATAAACCTGTCGCATCAAACGACGTTCAGTATTTATAATATTTATCTGTTTGAGCTAATAAGACATTAGATACTAGATGTTAGATAAATCACTTCTTTTTGCCTATCACCAAAATCTAACTTCTTTTAATTTTGATTTTAAAAATTCAAATCCCAAATACCGGTCACTTTTTCAAGTTCAACCAAAGCAGTAAGATTCGTATTTATTGTTTCGATATACGCTGCCTGGATGTCATTATAAGTCCTCTGCGCATTTAACACTTCAAGTAAAGATGTTTCGCCACGCTCATAACTATAAACTTTCCCTTTCAATACCTCTTCCGATTGATTTAACAAACTATTTTCAAAGTTACTGACTTGCTTTCCTGCAGAGATATAAAACTGATAGGCTTCCTTAATTTCAGCCTTAATTTTTAATTGAACATGTTCGTACAATTTCTCGCTCTGCTTTTCGTAAAGCTTGGCCATTTTAATATCCCCTTTGTAAAGATTCGAAAATTTTAAGGGTATTGCCACTCCGGCACTTATGCTGTTTGCCGCAGACTCAGTATCAGGCGTGAAATATTCGTTTGAATAAGCGATCTTAAAGTCCAAATCCATACGCCGCTCTTTTTTAGTCAAATCAGTAGCATTGGCCGCAACTACTTTATTAAAACGTGCGGCCTCAAGATCGGTTCGATTATCCTGAGCCATTAAAACTAATTGATTAAGATCAAATAATGGTACCTCACTATTTATTTTTGCAAGTGAAGAAAATTGATTTTCAGCATCTGAAATTCCGGCCATCAAATAAAGTTGACTAAACGAATTTTGCATGTCAACCTCAGCTTGCAAAAGCTCATTTAACAATATCCCGGCTTCAAGCTTGCTTTGCACGGCATCTGTTTGCATGATGCTTCCTAAGGATAGTCGGATACTATCTGATTCCGACAATCTTTTCATGGTTGTATACGAATTTTGTTTTACCTCATAAAGCTGCACTTGCTTTAAAGTTTGGATATATAAAATAGCCGCTTCTGCCCTTAAATTTCTAAAATAATCGTCCAATAAAGCCTGGGTGAGTTCTTTTTCACTCTTTGCTAAATTGATCCGCGCTTTTCGTTTTCCTCCCAATTCAATCGTTGTTCCAAGCTCCGAAGTATATCCGTAGCCCGTTCGCACCTGATCTGATTTATTCTCTACCCAATCAAACGAAAGAGATGGATCAGGAAAAATCTTTGCGGATTGAATTGCTGCTTCTGAGATCTGAAGATTAATTTTTTCAGCAGCATACTCCAAATTATTTTGACTTACCAGATGAAGGAATTGAGTAAAACCCAATTGCTTTTCATCTTTTAACTTATCATTTTGTGCCTGAAGCAATGTAACTATGAAAAACATGAAGAACAGGCTGATTATTATTTTTTTTTCCATTTCCTTAATCTAATTAAAGTGAATTATTAGTTAATTCAGATTTGCCATCCTATTTTTCCCATGTATTTTTATTACTCCATCGTTCCTCGACCAAATAATAAAGCGCCGGCAAAACATAAATCGTGATAACGGTAGCAAAGAAAAGTCCATAAACGATTACAGTTGCTAATGGCCGTTGAACATCTGAACCAATTCCGGTCGAAAGAGAGGCAGGAAGCAATCCTAAAATAGCAACTGTGGCAATCATTACAATAGGACGAAAGCGGTGTCGAGCACCGGCAATTACAGCTTCTTTCAATGCGACTCCTTCTTTCCGAAGATCATTGATGTGAGCAATCATAATGACCCCATTTTGAATCGATACTCCAAAAAGCGAAATAAAACCAACTGCCGATGAAACGTTCAAAGTCATCCCGAATACATTTAATGCCAACATACCTCCAAAAAGTGCCAACGGGACTACACCCATTAGCAGGGATGCCTGTCTAAATTTCCCAAAGGCGCCGAATAACAATAAGAACATGATTGATAAAGCCAATGGTATGATCATTCCTAATCGAGCATAAGCTCGATTTTGATTTTCAAACTGCCCGCTCCAATTAATGCTGTTTTTAGTATGGTCGAAAATTACATTTTGAGCAATTTTATCCTTGGCTTCTTGTAAAAATGTGGTTAGATCAATGCCCCTCAAATTAATACGCAGGGTAATGTAACGCTTGTTCATTTGCCTAGTGATATAACTTGCACCTGTACTTAATTTGATATCGGTTACCTGCGAAAGTGGGATTTTTGCTCCAGTTGAAGATGTAAGCATCAAATTACCTATTCGTTCCGGTGTATCCCTATATTCTTCTTTATAGCGACAAATAATATCATATACTTTTTCACCAATAAAAATTTGAGAAACCGCTTTTCCACCGATGGCAACTTCAATTAATTCAGCCACATCGGAAATATTTAAGCCATATTGGGCAATTTTATCCCTATTTGCGTGGATCTGCAACTGTGGCTGAGGAGGTTCCTGATCAATAGCCAAATCAACAGCTCCCGGAATTGTTTTAAGTTGAGCCAAAATAGCCTCTGCTACTCTCCTATTCTCTTTAAAATCTTCCCCATAAACTTTTACTGCCAAATCACTATGCGTTCCGGCAATTTGATCCATAACCATATCAATGATCGGTTGTGAAAATCCAACAGTATAACCTGGCATGGTTTTTAATTCTGCGGCCATTTCGGCTATCAAATCCTGTTTTGATTTGCCTCGGGGCCATTCCTTATATGGCTTCAATCCAACAGAACATTCAATATGAGATTTTGAGAATGATTCGGCACCTTCATCATCCCTCCCTGTTTGCACCATCACATAGGTTACCTCATCATATTTTAACATCCGGTGACGTAAAGTATCACTCATGATTTTTGAGCGTTCCAGCGAAATCCCGGGAGGAAGTTGTACCTGCATCCAAATAGAGCCTTCATCCAATTCCGGAAGAAAATCTTTTCCAACAATACAGGTTAAAACGATGGCACTAAAAAGAATGACTATCAAAGGTGCAAAAACCGATTTTGGTTTTTCCAAAATCTGCTTAGTATGTCGATTGTAAATGTTAGTTAATTTCTCGAGCCATTTATTTTGATACGTTTTTTGAGGTTTGCGGTAAAAAGCATAAGCCAAGCCAGGTATCAATACCAGTGCAATAAATAGTGCTCCGAGTAAAGCATAACCAACCGTAAATGCCATCGGTGTGAACAATTTTTTCTCGATACGTTCGAAAGCGAATAGCGGCAAATAGGCTGTGATGATGATGATTGACGAAAAGAAAATCGGTCGGGCAACTTCTGTTGCTCTTTTAACAATACTTTTTTCTTCAAGCTCAAGTAATGGATCTTCTTCCCGCTTTTTCAAGATGGTTTCTAACATTACAATTGCACCTTCAGCAATAATTCCAAAATCGATTGCACCTAGCGATAAAAGGTTAGCTGGGATTTTTGTTAAATACATAAGCATAAATGCAATTAACAAGGAGATAGGAATGGTAATGGCAACAATTAATGCTCCCCTCCAGCTTCCCAGAAAAATAATTAAAACTCCAATAACCAGAAACACACCTAACAATAAAGTATGAGAAACAGTATTTAAAGTGGTTTGCACTAATGTAGTCCGATCCATAAATGGATGAATACTGACCCCTTCAGGTAAAATTTCATTGTTCAACTCGTCAACTGCATCGTGAATCCCGGCTAAAACTACGGAAGGGTTTTGATAACGGAGCAATTGAACAATTCCCTCCACGCCATCCGAATAGTCACGGTTATGATCAGTATAGCCAAGCACTCCCTTGCGTTCAAGATTCCCAAATTTCAATTCACCCAAATCGTTCAAATAAATCGGAACACCTTTTTCGGTTTTAACGACTATTTTTCCAAGATCTTCCAGGTTTTTCACCAAACCTATACCTCTGATTACGTAGCTGATATCACCCTGATCAAGCATACTTCCACCTGCATTGGCGTTGTTTTTTTCTATTTTGTCAATGACATCTGTGAGGGATAATTTGTATTGCTGGATTTTAAGTGGGTCGATTTCTACTTGAAATTGCGTGGTTATCCCACCAAAATTACTCACATCAGCAACACCAGTTACTTGTTTCAGCCTTGGAATAATCACCCATTTATGTAGTTCAGTAAGTTCGCGTAAATCATGGTTTTCACTCTCGAGCATGTACCGATAAATCTCACCTGTAGGTGAAGTTAAGGGATTTAGCCCTGGCGTGGCATCAAATGGAAGATCCACTTCAATAATCCGTTCCTGAACACGTTGACGTGCCCAATAATCATCCACTCCATCTTCAAAAACCAAAATGATGGCAGACAATCCGAAGCTATTTTTACTTCTCATTACATGAAGACCGGGCAAACCGTTAAGCGCCCGTTCGAGTGGAATACTGATTTGTTGTTCGATTTCTTCGGCCGCCAAACCCGGTACCTGCGTTACAACCTGAACGGTTACATCCGCAATATCGGGATAAGCCTCTATCGAAAGTTGTTTCCATGAGTAGTATCCAAAAACTGAAATCAATGCAAAAAGTGCAAGCATGATCCAACGATGTTGAATCGCAGTTAGAATAAGTTTTTTCATGTCCGTCTAATTTATTTCCAACAAATAATAACCACCTTCACTCACGATTCTTTCATTTTCCTGCAATCCGGATATGAGGAGCAATTTGCCTTTGGTTGCCCCATCAAGTGCTACATTCCGCCTTGTATATTTATTGTTTCCTTCATCCACAAAAACGAAACTGCTTTCCTCTTCCTGAAAAACAGCAGAAGATGGAATCAGGATTTTACTACTTGGCTGCTCAATAAACCTGACAGAAACATACATTCCGGGTTTAAGCTCACGTTTGGAATTATCACATTCAATATATACCTGAACCGATCTGGTTTCTTCATCAAGCATGTCACTAATATGATAAATGTTTCCGTCAACAATTCTATCGGGTATACATGCGGCGGAAACTTCAACGCCTTCATTTTCGTGAATTGAGTTGATATCCTTTTCTTTTATCTGACCAACAATCCACACTTTACTCAATTCAGCAACGGTAGCCACAGGTCCGGCTTCTTCTTTTAAATACTGGCCAATTACGATACTGTTCGAAACGATTTCCCCACTGATTGGTGACCTCACGATCAGGGGTTGCCCCAACACTAATTTTTCGGGATCAACTTTAAACACCTGTAAACTGGCCTGGGCATTTTCATAGTCGCGTTTGTACATTTCAAAATTGACATCAGCTTCTTCCAAATCTTTTTGAACTCCTACTCCGTTATTATATAAATCCTGTTGGCGTTTCAAATTTTTCTGGGCAAGCTGCATTTCTTGTTTTGCCTGATAATAGATTTTACCGGCTTCGAAGAAGGAAGGGGAACTGATTTCAAATATGGGGTCGTCCACTGCAACTTTCTGTCCTAACCTGACAAATGATTTTGTAATCCGTCCACTAAAAGGTGCAGCGATTTCTGCATAATTATTGGGGATGGCTTTAACAATTCCAAAAGTCGAAATTTCGATACTATAAGGCTCATAACGAATTAATTCAGTAGTTAGTTTATCGGTTAAACTTGAATTTGCAGGTAAAACGATTGTATCTTTTGATCCCAACAGACTCTTCTTCTGTTCAATATTTGAATTTGAATTACACGACGCAAGAATAATTATCGCAAAGACGAAAATGATTATATTTTTCATCATATTAAGATTATTTTTAAAGATATGATAGAACGCCCATGAGGTAAATTTTAATACCCTTGTATGTTTTTTAAACATAGGCATTTCATTTAAACAATTTTGAAATTAAACACTGGCATTACCCTAATAGATAAGCCAGAATAAAAAGGAAAGTTGGTTCTGAATTAACAATCTTTGTTAATCGAAATGCTTTTAAATGGTGGGCCGCGAAGAGAGTAACCTATTTCACTAATTAGAGATAAGGCTGTTTCTGTGGGTTTAATTTGATATTTACTGAGTAAAACTATTATTAGGCCCAAAGACAGAAATCCGACTGCAACAAGGCTTAAAAAATGAGTAACTAGTTGAATAAAACCTAATTCATTTTTTGTATGAGAATGTTTGATCGGGAAACCTTTGGCATCATTATGCTCCCAATAAGGATGAGAGTGAGAAATGGTTATTCCATTTACAAAGTGTGAGTGAAAGAACAAAGTAATACTGGCGTAATACCCAATAAATAGGACAAAGAAAAAATATTTAAAAAACAGGATTGACTTTGCTTTTATTTTTTTCATTGTAATTGGTTTGAGAATTAGAATTAACATTCTAATTAATACTCAAAAATTGTTCAGCACCCAAAATTACAATATTTTCGGTACTGTTATTCCTAATTAGAAAAAAACAGACAAAATGAAGAATTTTGTCTTTGTTACGTAAAATAAATTCGATAAAGATTCCAATTATTTTCAATCAATCATAGATAAAGCGATTCTTTTACGAAGAATGTCAACTTCCATAACTTTAACATCTACTTTTTGGTTGAGTTTTACAATTTCGTTCGGATCTTTCACAAATCGATCGGCCAGTTTACTGATGTGAACCAATCCATCCTGATGAACTCCAATATCTACAAATGCACCAAAAGCCGTAATATTGGTGACGACACCTGGCAATGTCATTCCTACATTTAAATCCTCAATGGAATGAACCCCTGAAGCAAATTCAAATAAGTCAAATTTTTGTCGTGGGTCACGACCGGGTTTTCCTAACTCGCTCAGAATGTCCTCTAGCGTAGGAATCCCAACTTCATTGGTGACGAAATCCTGCAAATTAACTTTTTTCTGAAGTTCCTGATTTTCCATCAATTCTTCTAATGTACAACTCAATTTCTTGCACATCAGTTTAACAATCCCATAACTTTCAGGGTGCACTGCACTTTTATCGAGTGGGTTTTTGGCATCCTGAATTCTTAAAAATCCGGCAGCCTGAACAAAGGCCTTCTGACCAAATCGTGAAACTTTTAATAATTCTTTTCTTGATTTGAAAGCACCATTTTCTTTTCGGTATTCAATGATACCTTTTGCTAATCCCGGGCCTAAACCTGAAACGTGAGAGAGCAACTCCTCACTGGCAGTATTTAATTCAACCCCAACAGAGTTCACACAACTTTCGACAACATCTGTTAAAGATTTATTCAATTCTACTTGATTGACATCATGCTGATATTGCCCCACTCCTATTGATTTAGGATCGATTTTTACCAATTCTGCTAAAGGATCAGTTAGTCTCCGACCAATGGACACTGCTCCTCTCACAGTCACGTCATATTCAGGAAACTCTTTTCTTGCAACTGCTGATGCTGAATAAACGGATGCTCCATTCTCATTAACCATCACAGAAACCAATTTGCGATCGAAGTGAACCTTTCGTATCAAGTCCTCGGTTTCACGCCCTGCGGTGCCATTTCCAATCGCAATAGCCTCAATTTTGTACGCATTCACAAGGCTGGCGATTTTATGCATCGCTTGATTTTTTTCGTTTTGAGGAGGATGAGGATAAATCGTTTCATTATGCACCAAATTCCCAAGTTGATCGAGACACACTACTTTGCAGCCGGTTCGAAAACCGGGGTCAATTGCCAACACACTTTTTTGTCCCATTGGAGGGGCAAGTAATAATTGTCTTAAATTCTCCGCAAAAACTTTAATGGCACCAATATCAGCCAGTTCCTTCACCTGATTTCTGATTTCGGTTTCCATTGAAGGTGCCAGTAAACGCTTATAACTATCCTGCATTGCCAAATTCACTTGTTCAGCTGATTCACTCTTATTTTTTATGAAAATGCGTTTCAATAATTCAAAAGCAACCTCTTCATCTGCAACTAATTTCAATTTTAAAAGCTTTTCATTTTCTCCGCGAAACATCGCAAGCACCCGATGTGAGGGAGCTTCCATTATTTTTTCATTACTATCAAAATAATTTTGATATTTTGCAGCAGCTTCCTCTTTTCCTTTTGCAACTTTTGAACTTATGATTGCAGTTTTCTGAAACAAACTTCGTATTCTTTTTCTGGCAGTTTGATCTTCATTGATCCATTCGGCAATAATGTCCCTCGCCCCTGCTAGTGCATCTTCCAAAGAATTTACTTCTTTTTCTTCATCAATAAAAGCTTCGGCTTTTAAAGTCAAGTCAGTAAAATCTTGTTGCAAAATCAATTGAGCCAAAGGCTCCAATCCCTTTTCTATGGCTATGCTTGCTCTGGTTTTTCGTTTTTGTTTGTAGGGTAAATACAAGTCTTCAAGCTCAGCCATGGTCTCTGCCTGTTCAATTTTCAACTTTAACTCTTCACTCAGCTTGCCTTGCTCTTCTATTGATGCAAGAATTGCAGCTCTTCGCTTATCCAATTCGAGCAATTGTTGTTCACGATCACGAATGTTGGCAATCTGTACTTCATCAAGTAATCCTGTTCGCTCTTTTCTATATCGCGCAATAAATGGAATGGTCGCTCCCTCTGCAAGTAACGATAATGTTGCTGCAACTTGCTTCTCCGTAATTCCAAGTTCTCTTGAGATTTTGGCTGTATATTTTTCAGTCATCATATTTTTCGATTCTAGTAGCAAAAATATTGCTTTTTTCATGATAAATGCATTGTAATTAAAAGCAATTAATTCTAGCGGTAATTGAAAACCAGTCTTTATAAGAGAGGTCATTCATAAGAGAAATATTTATCACCTCAAAAAAGATTTTACTAAATTCGACGTTACAACTTTTCTAAGCTATTCATTTATGAGATCATTGCTAATTCTTACAATTGTAATTTTATCTATTCCCTGTCTGGGACAAAGCAATGACTTTAAAAATATTTCCCCCATTATTTCTAAAATACCAAAATCGAAAACTATATCAACTGAATCTATTGCCAACTATATCAAATCAAATTTAAAACATCCGGAAGATCAATTAAAAGGGGCTTTTTATTGGACAGCTACCAATATTGATTATGCTGTTGAAGATTTAAATAGAGATTTACTTTATGAATCTAATCAAGCACTCCTTAATGATGCCTTGCGAAATAAGCGTGGTGTTTGCCAGGCGTTTGCAGAAATTTTTAACGAGCTGGCTATAAAATTAGGTTTTGATTCTTATCTAATTTCAGGCTACTCCCGACAAAATGGACATGTGATTAATTCTTCAGGACACGCCTGGAACGCAGTCAAAATAAATGAGAACTGGTACTTATTTGACCCAACATGGGCAGGAGGATACTTTGAAGTCACCAGATCAAATTCAAACCTAAACAAATCGAATTACGTTAAGAAGTTTTCACCCGAATACTATAAAGTTAAACCATCGGAATTTATTAAAACACACATGCCTTTTGATCCTATCTGGCAATTATCAGAAAATATAATTAGTTATCACAATTTTGATCAAAGCCGATTTGATAATGCTTCGGTAGTGCTATCCAACTATAAAGATTTGATTGAAAAGTTACCCTATTTAACGGAAGTAAATAAATCACAAAACGAGATTAACAGAATCCAATTGCTTGGAAGAGGAAATAATTTAGTTCAGAATCAGCTTGAATTACTATCCCGAAATCTTCAGATTCATTTAGATAATCTGGAGGGGGATAAGTTTAACCAAGCCATGGAAATTGAACTCAATGCGATTGAATTGTATAATACTTACGTAAATGAGTTTAATAAAGCAACCAAGAAAAAAAACACTAAAGAGCTTACTCAAATTTTAGATCGATCATATAAATTAGCGACAAAGGCAGAGCAAGAATTAGATGAGATAGACACAAAAAACAAAACACTGCAATTAAACCTAAAAATCAGGAAAAGTGAAATTGCCGAATTGTATAAAAAGATTGCCCATGAAAAAGATTATTTAAAAAAACATTTAGAATAATATTTTGGATCCCCTCTTAAATAAAAAGTCATCTCGAAGAAGTATAACGACTGAGAGATCTCAATGTCCATAAAGAATTTCTTGGAGTAAGATTTCTCTCTGCGTTCGAAATGACAAGAAGCACACTCCAAATTCCTTTTATTCCATTAAATTTTACAATCTTTGTAATGACAATAATTCAGAAATAACATGAAGAAATTTACACTTTTCATATTCATAATAATCCCATTTTTTCTTTCAGCTAAAGAATATAAAATACAAGGAACCATAAAGAATTATAACTCAGCCCAGGTATTTCTTAGCAGTGTTTACGGAGATAAACTCAATATTCTGGATTCAACTCTGACTGATCGTGACGGGAGTTTTCAATTTACATTTGATCAGAATCAGCCAAATGGAATGTACCGGCTGTTCTTTGCAAACAATAAGAAATTGGACCTTTTGTTCAATTATGAAAATATAATCTTTGAGAGCAATGTGAGCGATCCGATTAACAACATTGTTATTAAAGAATCAGTTGAAAATAAAGCTTATTACAAATACCTCCTGCGCAAAAATTACGATCAGTATCGACTGGAATTACTACAACCCGTTCTGATGTATTATCCAAAAACAGATGCCTTCTTCAAAACGATTTCAAATGAATTCAATAATATTCAGAAAGGATTGTCAGAGTTCACACGCGACCTTCTCTTTAGAAACAAAGACACGTATGCTGCTGCCATAATTGCAATGGAACAAAAGCCGCTTCTAATCCCAGATCTCAATCCTGAACAGCAGCAAATGTATTTAAGAGAACATTATTTTGAATCGGTAAAATTTGACAATGAATCATTACTTAGAAGTAACGTGATCACCACCACCGTTTTATCATATCTTTCACTTTATCAGAACCAAAACTTAAGCAAAGATCAGTTAGAGGATGAATTTATCAAAGCAGTAGATGTTATACTCACCCATACCAAATCAAATATTGTGATTCATAATTTTGTGATTGATTACCTGATTAACGGATTTGAGAATTATGGCTTTAATAGAGTGATTACACATATGGCCGATTGGTTATCAAATCCTGAAAATTGCGATATGCCTGAAGATTCAAATTCAATGAAAGAAAGGCTGAACACCATTAAAAAATTGGCACCGGG
>Ga0268283_1001224_pt1 | contig 12923 bp, 10 predicted proteins | sample saktaG_13_FD_190140 | JGI IMG/M metagenome (GOLD analysis project Ga0268283, IMG submission 190140) | Saline water microbial communities from Sakinaw Lake, British Columbia, Canada - sak_2013_06_06_36m | ecosystem: Environmental > Aquatic > Non-marine Saline and Alkaline > Saline ... | reverse complement strand
CTTGGTGATCCGAACCGCCCAGCCAGACCCTTCCCGGACCCAATCCACCTCGTAATACCCCGTGTAGGCCTGCCCGGTTTGCCCCGCCAAACTCGCCTCGCACCCCGCGCACGCCTCCGGCCTGTGTTTTTCCACAGCGTCCACCCGATCCGGCGCGGGCCGCCCATGCCCCGGCGAACCCGGCACTTTGCCCGCCTGTTTCCGGGCCATCGGCTGGGCTTCCACCGCCGGGGCAGGTTCGGCATCAGCAGCGGCCTCGGCCTCGCCCCCGGCATCAGCAGCGGTTTCCGGGGGGATGTCCTCGGCATCGGTTTCTTCCGTGCCTTCGTCCCGTTCCGTCCCGGCATCCGCCGCACGGGTTCTATCCCACGGCGCCTCCCGGCTCGGCGGCAGCGAACTGTTCCGGCTGGTTTGGTTCAAGCGCTCACGCGCTTCCTTCAAGTCCAGCAGCAGCTTGGATGACAACGAGCGCAACGCCTCGTCTCCCAACCGTTTCAGGTAGGCTTCGTCGATCTGTCGCAGGCTGTGGTCGCTCAGTTGCATGGGGGCGAAAATGTTCAGAATGTTGGGATCATTGTGAACCAATTAATCGAAATTTGCGATAGGGAGGTGATTGTTTACCTTTTCTTGATGTCGCCCAGAATCTGCAATTGGATGGTCCAATTGACTGGTCCAATCGTTTGGAGGAATATCTTTACGGCGAGGACTCTCAGCATGTCGGCTGATCTGTTTCTGGATGCCTCTTTTGCCATCGCACTATCCTCACCTCCCGCCGCCAATCATGAAATTGCTAAGACTCTGGCGAAACGAATTAAAGCAGAAAGAATTCGACTTGTCACGACAGCCGGTGTCATTTTAGAAACAGGCAACGCACTTTCAAAAATTCGTTACCGTTTTGCTTTTAGGGCCGCAAGGCGGAACTTAGGCGATTTCTGAAAATTAAATTCCCCCTTGTAGGGCGCCCTTCAGGGCGCTTTGGTGGCCTGAAGGCCACCCTACGGGTAAAGGCATTTTCGTAAATGTCCTTAAGGACGGTTTCCGCCGTATGGTGATTTGAGCCATACCTAAGCATCGGGAAAAATTAAAGCAAGCGGCTCATGTCCATGCTTGCGGTATAGCTTGAAATCGTTGTCCATGGTGAATAACTGACTGCGTACTTGGCATTCCGCCATTCTGACCAGACAGGCATCCGCAAATGACATGGGAATATCGGCATACTTACTCATTAGGGATTGTATGGCTTTGACATGATCCGCCAACTGAAAAGCCATTATTATCGCACCTTTGTCCAGCCATTGGAATAGAACATCACGTTTCCGATAGTCGCGCAATAGAAAACAGGTTTCGGAAATAACCGCCTCACAGGTCAGTAAAGGCGGAGTAATGTGTGCGAGTTTTCGTACAGCCCACTCATGGTAATGGTCATTCCGGTTTTGCAGGGCGACCAATATCCCGGTATCCACAATTACTTGACGATTCATGCGCCGTAATTTTCTAAATAGCGCGGATTCGTTGATAAATCGGTTGGGCCATCTTCGATACACCCAATACCTTCTTGCATCAAATCAAGACAGGAAACCGTATCTTCCTCAACAGGAACCAGCCTAGCCACCGGTTTGCCTTCTTGGGTAATTAATATCTCTTCATGTGTCGCCTGTATTCTCTCAAGCAAAGCCAAACCTTGTTTTTCAAATTGAGCCGCTGTTATTTGCATTACGATACCTTTTGGAAAAGAACTCTCCGACTTAAGTCACTGCTGTTACGCACGAACCGTTAACATTTTGGTGCAATGCGCTACAAAGTGTTCAAGTTAGTCATTTGGCGTCAGCGTTTCAAATCCCGATAAAAGTTTTCATGGGGACCGACGGCCTCTAGATAGATCAGACGCAGGGCATCATCATGAGTATACCCCAACAAATAGTTTTGGCCTTGGCTACGAAACTTGTAAACCCAAAGTTCGGCCAAGTCGCCCTTCTTCTTTTCCCCGCCCAGTGGATTTTTTGCAACCTCACTCACCGCCTTGTCCACGTCTAAAATTATATTGTCGTGCAGTTTTTTGTACTGCCTTCCGAATCGCCTCGTCTGACGAACTTCGCAAGTCATACCGAATGCGAACGTGGTACGAACGGCAAGGCTTCTTCGCGTGATTCAGCCATTGAGATCAGGCTCTCGGCTATAAAGGAAACAGGCAAATCTGGGTTATCGAGTGCCGCCCGACCCACTTTTGCCCAATACTCGATTTGCCCGGCAATGCTCCTGTGTTCTGCTGAGGCCTGGGCCTTGGCTTGTGCATAGAGTTCATCTTCAATTCTAACCGAAATACTCATCACTCCCCCCAGTGCAGCTGCTACTTTTGTAGCGAAACTATAGCACAATACAGCGTTGAAATCAGCGATAATGGTAAGCTTAACCATCAATTCAACGCTTACGCCTCCAGTTTTCCAAATGCCCGCCGATTTCAAACCATTAGAACAACAAATCCCCCAATCCCTGCGCAAAGACCAGCATCGTTTTAGGCGTAGCCTGGACAAGCTCAAGGCTGACCAAAAAGCCGACAGGGACATTGCCAAGCCTTTTGAGGATTTGCAAAGCCGCCTGACCGAATCCCTCGCCGCGAGAACGGCAAGGGCAAATAGCATCCCGGAATTGGAATACCCCGGCGATCTGCCGGTTGCAGAACGCAAGGATGATATTCTCAAGGCGATTATTGAAAACCAAGTGGTGATCGTCTGTGGCGAGACCGGCTCGGGCAAGACGACGCAGTTGCCGAAGATTTGCCTGGAGGCGGGCCGGGGCGTGGCGGGTTATATCGGCCATACCCAACCGCGCCGCATCGCCGCCCGCAGCGTGGCAAACCGCATCGCCGAGGAACTGAAGCAGCCATTAGGCAAGGCGGTGGGTTTTAAGATACGTTTCAGCGACAACACCAGCCCGCAAAGCCTGATAAAACTAATGACCGACGGCATTCTGCTGGCGGAAACCCAGAATGACCGATTCCTCGATCAGTACGATACGTTGATTATCGACGAGGCGCACGAACGCAGCCTGAACATCGACTTTCTGCTGGGCTATATGAAATGGCTGTTGCCTAAACGGCCCGATTTCAAGTTGATTGTCACGTCCGCCACCATCGACCCGGAGCGATTTTCGCGGCATTTTAATGATGCGCCGATTATCAATGTGTCGGGGCGCACTTATCCGGTGGAAATCCGCTACCGGCCCGTGGTGGTGGAAGAGGATGATGTCGAAGACGAAACCTCGAACGAATTGCAAAGGGGCATTCTGGCGGCGGTCGATGAGCTGCACCGGGAATCGACTGGCGACATTTTGGTGTTTTTGATTGGCGAACGGGACATACGCGAAACCGCAGAGTCCTTGCGCAAGCATCATCCGGTGGATTGCGAAATCTTGCCGTTATACTCGCGCCTTTCCAACGCCGAACAAGAGCAGATATTCAAGCCGCATAAAAAACGCCGCATCGTGTTGTCCACCAACGTGGCGGAAACCTCGCTCACCGTGCCGGGCATCCGCTCGGTGATTGATGCGGGTCATGCCCGCATCAGCCGATACAGCCATCGCAGTAAACTGCAACGCCTGCCGATTGAAAACATTTCCCAAGCCTCCGCCAATCAACGTGCCGGACGGTGCGGGCGCATCGGGCCGGGTGTGTGCATACGGCTTTATTCGGAGGCGGATTATTTGACTAGGCCGGAGTTCACCGAGCCGGAAATCCTACGCACCAATCTTGCCGCCGTCATCCTGCAAATGAAGGCGCTGGGCTTGGGCGATCTGGAGGATTTCCCTTTTTTGGAGCCGCCCGATGATCGCATGATCCGCGATGGTTTGCGCACCTTGCAAGAAATCAACGCCATCGACGACAAGCGCAAGCTGACCGAGACTGGCAAAAAACTCTATAAACTGCCGGTGGACCCGCGTTTGGCTAGAATTCTGTTGGCCGCGTCCGATGAAAACAGTCTGACCGAAGTGGCCATCATCGTGTCGGCTTTGAGTCTGCAAGACCCGCGTGACCGGCCCTCGGACAAGGCGCAAGCGGCGGACCAGAAACATGCCCGCTTCAAGGATGAAAACTCGGATTTCATGAGTTATTTGAAAATCTGGACGGAATTCCAGGAGCAAAAGAAACATCTTTCCAATAGTAAATTCCGCCAATGGTGCCATACCAACTTTTTGTCTTACCTACGGCTAAGGGAATGGGAGGATATACATCAGCAAATCATGCAAGTCGCCAAAGGGGAGTTGGCTTTGCGCTTCAATATGGCCCCGTCGGGCTATGGGGAAATCCATAAGCCCTTGCTGACGGGCTTATTATCCAATGTTAGTTTCAAACAAGAAGGGTCAGAGTATTTGGGCGCTCGCGGTTTGAAATGCCAAATCTGGCCGGGTTCCTCCTTGTTTAAAATCCGGCCCAAATGGATCATGTCTGCCGAGCAAGTTGAAACCACTAAAGTATTTGCGCGTACTGTCGCCAAGATTGAACCTGAATGGGTGGAAAAATGCGGCACGCACCTAGTCAAGCGAACTTATCACGATCCGCATTGGGAGAAGAAAGCGGCCCGCGCCGGGATATTGGAAAAAGTGACGTTGTTCAGCCTGACGATCACCAATGGTCGGCGTGTGCCGCTGGAAAATGTCGATCCGAAAATGGCGCGGGAAATCTTCATCCGTTCCGCGTTGGTGGAAATGGAATATGACAGCAAAGCGCCATTCTTCATGCATAACCGCGAATTATTGGCGACCGCAGATTATCTGCAACAAAAAGGCCGTCGCGTGGACTTGGTGGCTGACGAGGAATGGATATACCAGTTTTACGACGGACGCATCCCGCCGGAAGCGGTCAGCGGAGTAAGTTTCGAGGTTTGGCGAAAAAAGGCGGAAAAAGCCAATCCCAATCTGTTAAAAATGACCCGCGAGGATATTACCCGCAAGGAAGAGGAAGGGCTGGACAATAAAAATTTCCCTGATGAAATCAAAATCGGCACTATTCGAATAAGACTGGAATACCGTTTCGAGCCGGGCCATGAGGACGATGGCGTATCGGCGATTATTCCTTTGCATCTACTGAACCAATTGTCAGCGGAGCCATTTGCTTGGCTGGTGCCCGGTTTGTTGCGGGAGAAAGTGGTGGCGATGATTAGAAACCTGCCCAAGCAAACCCGCAAGCACTTTGTCCCTGCCCCGGATTATGCCGACAAAGTGCTGCCGCAACTGGATTTCGGCCACGGCAAATTTACCCGGCAAATCAGCGAGGCACTGCGGCGCATCGAAGGTTTCACCATTCCCGAAAAGGAATGGAGCGAGGACGGCATACCCGTGCATTTGCGGATGAACTTCGCGCTGGTGGATGAGGCGAACGTCGTTATCGCCCGCTCCCGTGATTTGAACGAGATGAAACAAAGGCATGAATCGGCGGCAGGGGAAAACTTCGAGGAATTGGCGCAAGAGGAATTGTCCATCACCGGCAAGAAGGCATGGGATTTCGGCGATTTGCCAGATAGGTTCCAGTCCGGCCAAATCCACGGCTTCCCGGCCTTGGTGGACGAGGGCGATACAGTGGGTTTGCGGGTATTCGACGTGCAAGAAAAAGCCGCCGCCGCCCAAGAACGCGGTTTGGTGCGCCTGTTCCGCCTCTCCATGATCCAGCCATTGAAATACCTGCGCAAAAATCTGGTCATTTCCACTGCCGCCGAATTGGCCTACCGGCAATTACCCAAACACCCCTTTTTATATCCTGAATTCCAAGCCAGCAGGGATTTGCGCGAAGATGTGTTGGACCGGATCATGGCGGCGCTGTTTCTGGACGGCCATCCCGACATTCGCACCCAAGCGGCCTTTGACCGGCGGCTGGAAGAAGGCAAGAGCGAAATGGTCCCCATCGGCAGCGCCAACGCCAAACTGGCAGATGAAATTCTCAACCTCCATGCCGAGGTGTCGCGCAAACTAAAAACCCGCAACGACTCTGCCGCCATTGATATGCGCGGTCAATTGGAGTTATTGGTGTATTCCGGGTTTATTGCCGCCACGCCTTATCCGGCATTAAAGCAAATACCCCGTTATCTCAAAGCGATGCTTTACCGCTTGGATAAATCTGCCCAAGACTTGAACCGTGATATGAGATTGGTTGCAGAGGTAACCCTGTTTTGGAAAAAATATTGGGATCGGGTGAAATTGGGCAAGGATAAAATAACCCCGGAACGGGATGACTTCCGCTGGATGTTGGAAGAGTTTAGGGTATCCCTATTCGCACAACCCTTGAAAACCCTTTATCCGGTTTCGGCAAAGCGCCTGGACGAGGCGTGGGGGAAGAAGTTGAAGGATTAGGCGGCGGTGGGCCGGGGTATGTCTTAAGCATGCATCAACTGATCGCCGAGGGTGTCCTTGCCGAGTCCCGCTCGGTCCGTAGCCGTCGGATTTCATCACGCCAAATCAGGATCAATTGATCCGTTTCGGGATCGCCGGCATCATCGCGCACTCGGCGTTTGCGGAATGCCAGTTCATGTTGCGCATTGACCAACTTGTCCGACCATAGTTGATCCGCCCTGTTGACTCGTCGCGTTTGAAACACGCCTTGGCACAGTATGGCATCATACTCATCCGGGGTGACCAGATCGGAGCACTCCCCAGCCAGCTCATCCCGGATCACCTCCAACTCCCAGAGTCCGCTGCGCCACAACAGAAACAGCATCAAGGCGACAAACGGGAGAAATACGACCAAGTCTAACAGGCTGGCCGAAGCCCAAGCCTCCAGCAAACCATATTCTTGTGGCGGCTCGGGAGAAGTGGGCTGCGGCTTTCCCGTGGATGCCTCAATGAGCGTTACGATCAAGGGCAACAGATTGCCAATCGCGTGAGCGAGCATGGCGAGCAAGAGGCCAAGCACCGGCGCACCCAAACGAACCACCCAGTGCCGAGTCTGGCGGGCCAGCCCCACGAATGCACCAAACAGCCCCGAAAACATAGCGTGGCCGGCTAGCCCAAAAAGCGCGAACCGGGCGCCAAGCTGCAACTCCCATGGCGCATCGCCGAACTGCGCATAACCCTGCGCAACGTATAGGGGGGTTTCCATCCAGTTAAAGCCGATGCCCACCACGGCCCCATAAATAAAACCATCCCGCATATTGTCGAACTCGGCACGCAGCAGGAAGAAGAGCAGCAGAACCCCCATCCCTTTGGTGATTTCCTCAACGAGGGGGCCGGCAATGGGCGCACCCAGCAGATGCGCCGCATTCTGGCCCAATTGAGCGCGTATCCACGGATTTTTCGCGACCCATTGGCCTACGTCGGCAAGAATGGCGTGATTGATGGGCATAGCCAGACTGGTTGCGATAAGCCCTCCCCAGAGGAAGGCAAAGAGGAACAGCCAAGGTGATTCGCGCTCCCGCCTATCCAGCCACCAAAGAATGAGCAGTGGCACCACCGAGCATACACTGGCGGCTGCCAAGCTAAACAGGAAAACTTTCGCTGCATCCGGGCGCATGCCGCTCAACAACGCGCTTAACATCACGACGGCAAAACCCAGCAAAGCAAGTAAGCCAGCCGACAGGGCCAGCGCAATATTCCGGTGACGCAAGGGCGAGCCGATGATTAGCCGCTTGTTCTGATCTGATAATGAGGGCATCACATTCATATGGCAAGTTGGTGCGAACGGTCTCCCGAACGTAGTAAAAAAATCGGCTACCAGCTTAAGGCGGGGCAGGTTAAGCCGTTCGTGGTGAGCCCTTCGACAAGCTCAGGGCGAACGGGTAAGCCTTGATCGTGTCCCGCCTTAAGTTGGTAGCCAAAAAATCAGAGGTTCCCGGCTGGCTAAACTACAAACTGTGCCACGCCATCCCGGAACGACCAGTCAATGTCATGGTTTTCCGTGATGGTAACCAGCACATTCGCAGGGGGGATGCCCGGATTCGCGGCAAGGTTCTCCACGACTTGTCTGTAAAACGCCTGTTTCGCTTTATTTGACCGTCCGGCCCGCATGACCAAGTGCATCATCACCCGGTCGCCGACACGTTCTTGCAATTGCAGGCAATCGGAATCCAATTGATGGATGATCTGGTAACGGTCATCCAGCGGAAACCCCATGGTTTCAATCACGGCGGAATTGATGCCATCGGCGACGGCTTTAATGTATTCAGGCGATTTGCCTTTGAGTAGCGAAATGGTGACTAGGGGCATAAAAATTCTCGGTTTTGTTTATGGTTCATGAGGCTTTTGAAATCACCTCGGAAGCCCACTGATTAAGGCTCAAACCGTGCGCCTCCGCCATCATTGCCGCCCGGGCATGAATTTCGGGCGGGACACGCAGCATGAGTTTTCCAGAATAAGGCTTTTGCGGGGGACGGCCTAGTTTCTCACAGGTTTCAAGATAATCGTCCACGGCCTCTTCAAATGCCGCCCGCAACTCCTTGACTGATTCGGCATGAAAACCGACGACATCATTGATACCTGCAACGTGGCCGATAAAGCAAGCGTCTTCATCACTGTATTCAATTCGCGCCGCGTAGCTTTTGTAAGTCATAGTATTCAAGGTTTTACTCCTGCATTCACTAAAGAGAGCCTGTGCGTACTCACAGACTGCCGCACAGCCACTAAATTAAAGCTGTAGCCCGGATGAAGCCGCTTTGCGGCGTAATCCGGGGTGGTCGTGGCCCGGAATCCCGTATTCCGCTTCGCTTCATACGGGCTACATTTCTACAACCCAAAAGCCCTTTCCGCATCTTCCAATTCTTCCTTGCACCGTCCGTAGCCGTGTTTGACGATCAGAAAACCGCTCCCACGACAGGCAAGGAGTAGGTCGGCATCCCCATGCCGACAGGCTGGCGGCAAAGGGTTGCCGCCCTACTTGATCCCCAAAGCCCTTTCCGCATCTTCCAATTCCTCCTTGCGCCGTCCGTAGCCGTGTTTGACGATCAGAAAACCGCTCCCATTACCGGCAAGGAGTAGGTCGGCATCCCCATGCCGACAGGGATGGCGGCAAAGGGTTGCCGCCCTACTTTATCCCGAAAGCCCTTTCCGCATCGTCCAATTCCTCCTTGCGCCGCCCGTAGCCGTGTTTCACGATCAAGCGGCGGGCTTCGGCGAGGTCGGCTTGCGGGGATTCCCAAGGATACGGCGACACCCGGCCAAACAAACGGGCGCGGTGGAGGTGGATGTCCGCCATGAATAAGGGCATCGGGCCACGCTCGGCGATTTCCCAGGCTTCGTTTAAATCCACTATTGCTTCGTTCAGAACGTGGGAATCGGACGCGGTTCCTGATCGCTGCCGAAAGACCCGCAGCCAAGCGCGGGTTAGGAGACCACGGGGAAGATAGTCTTGATTATTAGCGCCACGGAGATAAGAAACGGCTAGGTCGAGTTCGGTTTGGGCGTTGTCGCTGCTAGAGCGTTCAGATATGGCTTGATAAAGTGCAATGCGCCCAAGTGTGAGATGATCTAAGGCGGCTTCAAACAACCAATTGTTGTGCTTGGCAATCTTTAATGTCTGATTGGCACGTTGTTTGACTTCTTGGAGCGTTGCATTCTTCGCATTGTTTGTGGTTTCGCCTTTAATAGGTGGAATTGATGGAATATCCGACTTAATGCCACTAAAAAACTGGACTATAAACTTGTGCCACGAGGCGCACTCCGAATCGGCAAGCAACAAGTCGCAATAGCAGAAACCTCTCCTTGAGTAGAGCAAAGGATAGTCGGGCTGGCTATTTGTCTGCAAAAATTCAGCCAAGCGGAAAATCGAATCTGCTTCAGATCTTTGACCAGCTTGGTGCAGGGCATCAGCTAAAACCGTGCGTGAAACCATTGACCAAAGGACATCCCAGCTACGGTCGGCATAGGCCATAGATCGCTTAGCATCCTCCACTGCGTCCGATACCTTGCCTAATATGAGTTTTAACTCGCTCAGATTGCTTACGCCGACAGCGGCATGTGCCCAATCATTCCGTTTTACCGTCCAATCAACTGCTGCTACAAGCGGCTCTATCGCTTCGTTCAATCGGCCCAAAAAGCGAAGTTGGAAGGCTGCATGGTTTAACAGCCAAGCTTGATCGGTTTCCGTCAACGCGGGGGAAAGCCGATTCCAAGGGAACTCGAAAAAATAAGCGATCGCCCCCAAATCTGCGCCATATGCGCCAAGCGTTTTTATGCTGTAATACCGCTCTCCGCGCAAAATACGGACAATATAAACCTTATCACACGCCTCTTGCTGCAATCCCGCCAAACAACCATGGGCGACGGCTTGATACAGCGGTTGCAGGTCTTCCAGCGTGGGTTCGGGCAGGTCCTTGGTCGTATCGCAAAGATGTTGATACAGCCGTTGATGAGCTTCCCGCCAAGCTTTGGGGTGATGGATGCGCAGTTTCTGGACGAAATATTCGCGCACCAGGGGATGGGCATCCAGCGACAGCAATTGTCCGGCAGCATCGCGATTGACGGTCAGCAATTTGGCGGATTCCAAGCGGGACAGGGCGATGTTGCGTTGGGCTTCGCTCAGTTCAATCAGGGTTTCGGTTAGGCCGGGAATCGCGGGGGCTTGTTGCAGGGCTTCCAAACAATCGGCGGTCGCGGGCCGGTCGAACAGCCCGAGCAATTGCCATAAGGCGATGGCGCGTTGGGATTTCGCCCCTTCTCCCCCGGTTGAATCAAGGTCTGGAGGTAGGCCGGAATAAGGTCGTGCAACGACCGTTTCCGGCATTGGGCCTGTCGGTTTGCCGGAAACACCCGCCGGGGCGGGCTTATTCCGGCCTACTACTGGATTCCGGCAATCCCTGCCGGAATGACGGCTAAACTCATCAGGCGTGGTGGAAGGGCTGTTCTCCAACCACTGCACATAGGTATCCATGACCCGAAACGCATGGCCGGCCTGTTCCTCGGCATCGGCTTCTGCCAGATTCACCCGGTCGCGTTGGCGGATGTCGCCGCCATGGGCATCGCGCAGATAGGTTCCGAGCAGGTTCAACGTGAGCGCATGGCCGCGCACATCCTCCACCAGTTTCTCGAATTCATCTTGCCGCCCATGCACACCCAAGCAACGCAGCAACTCCACCCCGGCGGTTTTCGACAAGCGCAACAGCTTGGTTTCCGGCGCGGTGGTTTGGCTGTAGGCTTTTAAATCCGTGACCGAGTAGCGGGTGGTGACGAGGCACAGCCCAAGACTGGAAGCCGCCAAGCTTTTCAACAACGCGGCAATGGCCTGGTCTTTCAACTGGCCCGGTTGCGGCGAGGTGGGGGCGTATTGCAGCGGTTCCAAGCCGTCGAGTATCAACAATGCCCGCTGTTCGCCAACCAAACGGGCCAAGCGCTTGGCTTTGTCATACGCCATCTGCGGGCTGTTCGCCATCTCCGCATCGCCGAAGTAGATCAAGGCTTCTCGTAAAAACAAGTCGGACGAGGCCGCCGCTTGCTCGCGAGTGCCTTGGCTGTAAAACGACCACGCAAACGCCGCTTCGCAACCCGGCCAGCCTTGATTTGCCAACGCGGCAGTCCAGTGTGCAACTAAAGAAGTCTTGCCTTCCCCGCCTAGCGCAACGAAAGTCATCACATGCGGGCGCGGGTTTGCGTTTTGTTGCGCCTTCGCCCAAGCATCGTCCAAGCTTGCCAGTTCGGATTCACGGCCTATCAGCTTTTCCGGGACGTAACGGAGGATGCGGGCTATGTCGGGCTGGAGTATAGGCTTGGCTGGAGTGCTTTCGGGAGGGGCTTTGTGCGGGGGAATGTAGCGAGTAATCAGCGTTTCGATGTCGTCCTCAAAGCTACCATGCCGGATGCTGGCAATTTGGTAGCCGAATAATCCTTTCATGCATTTGGGGCAAGTTGCAATCATACCGTCTACGTCAACCGATTCTTCCCGCACGGGGACAATATTCCGGCGATGCTTAACTGCCAACATATATTCTCGCAGCACCCAATCGTCTTCATTCGCACAGCGGGTTAATGCGTCGGGTGTAAGTAGTAGCAGAAAATGCGCCCGCTTCGGCACTTGGGTGAGTATCTGCTCCGCCCAAAGCCCCGCATCCAAGCAATCCACATCCAAAAACACGTCATAACCCAGATGCGTTAGTGAGTCTTTAATGGCACGGGCAAAATATTTGCCTGTTGAGTCACGGCGATAACTAATGAAGACAGTTTTTTCGCTCATATTGGGTTGCGGTGGGAAGAATATATTATTCGTAAAGAAGTAGGCCGGAATAAGCCCGCCCCGGCGGGTGTTTCCGGCAAACCGAATGCCGGAAATGGTCGCTGAGCGACCTTATTCCGGCCTACAACCAACCCTTAATTTCATTGCTACCACGAAGATCGTGGGAACGATGTAAATCAATGGCGGCAAAGGCTTGCCGCCCTACTTGCTTAAGCTTTATCCCTCAACGCTTCCTCCACCCTGCCATGGATGCCGCCGAAACTGCCATTGCTCATGAACACCAAATGATCGCCGGGGCGGGCTTCGCTGACGACTTTGGCAACAACATCGTCCAATGAGGAAAACACTTCCACGCCAGCCGATGCGCGTAACTCCCAGCCTTGTTCCGATGCCTGATAAATGTAGGCCACGTCAGCCGCTTTCAGTGATCCCGCCAAGGTTTCGGCATGGACCCCCAATTTCATCGTGTTGGAACGGGGTTCCAAAATGGCGATGATGCGCGCGTCGCCGACCCGCGCCCGCAAGCCTTCCAAGGTCGTGGCAATGGCGGTGGGATGGTGGGCGAAATCGTCATACAACGTGATGTCATTGACGACGGCCCGCACTTCCATGCGACGCTTGACGTTCTTGAACCGGCTCAGTGCCTCGGCGGCTTTTTCCGGCTCCACGCCGGCGTGGCAGGCGGCGGCAATGGCGGCTAGGCCATTGCGCACATTGTGCAGCCCGGTCAGTTCCCAACTGACCGTGCCGCGCATGCCACCGCCTTTGCACACCTCGAACT
>Ga0268283_1001223_pt1 | contig 12924 bp, 8 predicted proteins | sample saktaG_13_FD_190140 | JGI IMG/M metagenome (GOLD analysis project Ga0268283, IMG submission 190140) | Saline water microbial communities from Sakinaw Lake, British Columbia, Canada - sak_2013_06_06_36m | ecosystem: Environmental > Aquatic > Non-marine Saline and Alkaline > Saline ... | reverse complement strand
GTCTACTCCCAGCTTATCAACGATGATAGCTTTTACTCTTGTTGCAATGTCGGACATTGTTGTACGCTTTAATTGGTTTAAGGCTGCAAAGAAATAACAATTTCATCGATAAAACAATAATTACTCTGATTATTTTAGGCCAAATCATATTAACAATCTAAATGCCAGCAATATACATCTATTGTTAAATTTGTTTTCAAGTAAAGCAAATGTTTATTTGGTTTTTTTTCGGGGCTGGAAGCTAAAAATCAAGGGAAAAGTCACAGGTTTTTTGTTATTTTGAGTCGGAAAAGGATTACCAGGTTCTTTCCCGGAATCAGATACAGAATAAATAGTTTCCATACTTATCTATAGAAAGTGTTTCCATGAAAATTATACCCAGGATTGCAATTTTTGCCTCAGGAAGCGGAAGCAATGCGCAGCGCATCGCAGAATATTTTGCAGGTAAAGGACTGCTTGAAATTTCTGCTATCTATTGCAATAACGCTGAAGCCTATGTTGTGGAACGGGCAAAAATGCTGGGAATACCATCAGTCCTGTTTAACCGGGATGATTTTTATCACACAACTTCGGTATTGGAAGATATGAAGAATAGAAAAACCGACTGGATCATTCTGGCCGGTTTTTTATGGCTGATTCCTGAATCGATTTTAAAAGCTTTTCCGAAAAAGATTATAAATATTCATCCTGCGCTTCTGCCTGCTTTTGGAGGCAAAGGAATGTTTGGCCTGAAAGTTCACCAGGCTATTATTGCTTCCGGAGAAAAAGAAAGCGGGATTACCGTTCATTATGTAAATGAGCATTATGATGAAGGTGATATTATCTTCCAGGCAACCTGCCAGATTCATGCTGGTGATACTCCTGAAATGCTTGCCGCGAAAATTCATGAATTGGAATATGCGCATTTCCCTCGGGTGATTAAAAACCTGATAACGAGTGAAAAATAAAAGTTTTCAATGAATTTTATTCACTATATTTGGCAAAACTAACCTTTGGAATGAGATTCTCGATACTACTCATCCTTTTCGTACTTGGATTCAATTGCAATAATTTCCCTCAGATTGTAATCAACGAAGTACAAACCTCCAACAAAAGTACAATTTCTGATGAAGATGGTGATTTTGAAGATTGGATTGAACTATACAACGCCGGGGTTTCCGCAGTAAACCTTTACCAGTATGGGCTTTCCGATGATCAGTCGGAGCCGTTCAAATGGAGATTCCCTTCCGTAATCCTGGAGCCCAAAGGGCAGTTGTTGGTTTTTGCTTCGGGCAAAAACAGGAAGCCTCCGGTAAATCACTGGGAAACAGCCGTTTTTGCCCAGGATATATGGCACTATTTTATTGGCAGGCAAAATCCACAAGCCAATTGGAATAAAAATGCATTTGATGCTTCAGGATGGCTCGAAGGCCCGGGAGGCATTGGCTATGGTGATAGCGATGATGGAACTGTTATTGCACCTGCAATTTCTGTTTATATGCTTAAAACCTTCGTTATTCCCGATGTTTCTGCAATTGAATCTTCCATACTGAGCATGGACTATGACGATGGTTTTGTCGCGTATCTGAACGGAACTGAAATTGCCCGTGCCAATATCGTCGGGACTCCTCCACTTTATGATAAACTAACCGTCTCCGATCATGAAGCCCAAATGTACCTAGGCGGAACTCCCGATAATTTTGTGATTGATCCTGCAATACTAAAATCATTATTGGTAAATGGAAACAATGTTCTGGCAATTGAAACCCATAATTCAAGTGCTTCTTCAACTGATTTATCGTCTTCTCCTTTTTTGTCTTTCGGAATCCGAAGTGGAGCTGTATTTTTCAAACCGGTTCCCGTATGGTTTTCTAAAAACCTTAGCAGTAATCTTCATACAAATTTCAAACTGAAGCATTCGGTCGAATCTATTATACTAACAGAACCATCAGGCTCCGTAATTGATAAATTGCTGGTTTTATACTCCGATCTTAATCACTCGCAATGCCGTATTCCGGATGGATCGCCTGACTGGTGTATCTCCACAGCAGCAAGCCCTGCAAAAACAAATAATTCCTCCCTATGCTACAAAGCATATACTGAACGCCCGGCTTTCGATATCGCTCCAGGTTTTTACAAACAGGGACAACTACTCTCTCTGATCGGATCAAATCCGGGTAGTAAAATCCATTATTCACTAAATGGAAATATTCCCAAATTAACGGATCCCTTGTATAAGGATCCAATCCATGTTAATTCAACACAGGTGGTTCGTGCGCGAAGTTTCGGACCTGAAGGATTCCTGCCCGGGAAAATTTCAACAGCCACGTATATTATTGGCTCGCATAATTATGATTTGCCGGTTGTTTCAGTCACAACAGATTCTTCAAATCTCTGGGATTATTATTCGGGAATGTATGTGCTGGGACCAAATGCCAAGCCCGATTTTCCGTATTTCGATGCCAATTTCTGGCAGCCATGGGAAAAGGATTGTCATGTGGAATATTTCGGCCCGATGGAATCCCGCAAATTTGAGCTTGATGCCGGCTTAAGTATTCACGGAGGATGGACCAGGGCCTTGGACCAAAAAAGCTTTGACATAAAGACACATTCCTATTATGATGGTTCCTCTATTTCCTACAAATTATTCGGCGACAAACCAATCACTGAATTCAAAAGCTTTGTCCTCAGAAATGCAGGCAACGACTGGATGATTACCCACATGCGTGATGCCCTGATGCAACGTGTTATGAAAAACACCTTTGTCGATTACATAGCATATAGTCCATCCGTAGTTTACCTCAATGGGAAATACTGGGGGATTTACAATATCAGGGAACGCAATGACAAGGATTATGTTGAAGAAAACCACGGAATTGATGCCGACAGCGTTGATGTGATTGAAAATGACGGAATTGCCTCTTGCGGCGATTCCGATGCCTTCTGGCAAATGGTCCAGTACATTACTACCCACGAAATGTCAGTCCCCGAAAATTTTGAAGTTGCCAGCTCAATGTGGAATATGCCTAATTACGCAGACTATTTTATTGCGGAGACGTATTATGTAAATAATGACTGGATAGGGGATTGGACTAATAACATCAAACTTTGGCGCCAACATAAACCTGGTTCCAAATGGAATTATATGCTCTGGGATACTGATTTTGGATTAGGATACGGCGGCAGTTACGGTGATAATAAACTGGCGGGAGCTATGAATCCGCTGACTGCAACACCTCATGCTGCTATTTTTAGCGGAATGCTCAAAAATGATGAATTCAAAAAGTATTTTATCAACCGGTACGCCGATTTGATCAATACAGTTTATCAGCCTGTTTATATGAAAACTATGATCCAGGAAATGCAGGATACCCTTGCGTATGAAATGTCATTTGCATGGCAACGCTGGTTTGGTAATTCCGGAGGACTGACATGGCTGAACAACATAAATGCAATGAAAACATTCATAAACAACCGCCCTAATTATGCCCGCCAGCATATCAACACTGTTTTCAACCTTCAGGGGCTTGTGGCGGTAAGTTTAGCGACATCCCCGCAGGGTTCGGGTGAAATAAAAATCAATACAATTGTTCCCGGGCCCTTGCCCTGGACCGGGACCTATTTTAACGGGAATCCTGTAACCCTGACGGCCATTGCGAGACATGGTTACAAGTTCCTGTATTGGCAGGCAAATACCTACATAGGGGAAGATGTAAATCAAACCCTTTCTGTTGACCTCAACCATTTTGATACTTTTACAGCTGTTTTCTCCGGTAATCCTGAAAAGGCTTCTGTAACTATATCGGAAGTTAATTATCACAGCGATTCAACCTGGAATTCAGGTGATTGGCTTGAGGTGTACAATTACGGAAGCAATCCACTCGATATTTCCGACTGGCATATTTCCGATTCGAAACTTATTAACGACTACATCTTTCCAACCGGAGCTCTGTTGCCTGCCTATGGGCACATGGTAGTGGCAGAAGATACTTCTCTTTTTAAAGCCAGTTATCCCGGAATAAACTGTTACGGCCCACTGGGATTTGGATTAAGTAACAAAAAGGAGACTGTTTCATTGCTTGATATTCAGCGTGCAAACATTGCTTCTTTCACATATTATGATTCAATACCCTGGCTTGAGGCTGCTGACGGACTTGGAAGGACGCTCGAATTACACACGGGAGCTTCAGACCTCAACGATCCGGCAAACTGGTTTGCCGGATGTATGGGTGGCTCTCCCGGTCAATCCTACCAGCCATGTGAAGACAATGTGGTATTTTCAGAAATAAACTATAACTCCGATGTTTCTGCCGATGCAGGCGATTGGGTTGAACTATTTAACCCGGGCACCAATGCATTTGATATTTCAGGATGGAAATTCAGCGACAGCGACAATCTGCATTTGTTCCCGATACCTCCGGGAACTGTAATTCCGGCTGCGGGATATATGGTTTTATATGGAGATAAGCTGAAATTTGAATCTTCGTTCCCATCAGTATCGAATAAAAGTGGACCGTTTGTTTTTGGTCTCAGTGGATCGGGAGAAGCAATCCGCTTATTTGATACTACCGGAAAACTTCAGTTTTCGGTAGTCTATAATGATGATCCACCCTGGCCGAAAGACCCGGATGGAAATGGATATACACTTGAGCTTGCTGATGCACATGGCATTATGTGCAATGGATTAAACTGGTTTGCAGGATGCAAGGGAGGATCTCCCGGAAAACCTTACTTGTTTCCATGTAACCTGGGTTTAGACGAACCGGGCATAAGTTCTTTCGCAATTTATCCAAATCCTGCAAAAACTCAGCTGTTTATTTTATCGAAGAATAATAACATTGAAAACGCTGATATCCGGATATGTGATGCTCTGGGTCGCACAGTTCTTATAAAACAGATAACGTTAAATGGTTCTTCCTCTGCGCAGCTTTCGCTCGATGGAATTAATAACGGGATCTATTTTATGAAAATTACAACAGGCAGCAATCAGTTGCCCCTGGTGGTAAGGATTTTTGTTGCGAAATAAAAGTGGCATTCAAGCTTTCAGCCACTCTTTAAAAGAAAACCTGACAGGCAATTGACTTGCCAGGTTAATAATAAATTAAAGAACCTGAGAATTGGAACTTCTGGCTAGTTCTTCTTTTGATCTTATTCCGGAAATCTCCTTTATTTATACTCCTTCACTTCCACCTCGCCCCTCAGAACCATCAATCCATTCATAGCCAAAGCCCGCATTTCGTCTTCTCCGGGATAAATATAAACGGGAGCAAACTTAAACACTCTTTCGATAATCAGGTTGGTGATCCATTTGCTGTGGGCAACTCCGCCTGTTAGTAGAATGGCATCAACATCGCCCTTAAGAACGGGAACCATGGATCCAATGCTTTTTGCAACCTGGTAGGCCAGGGCTTCAAGAATAAACTTAGCCTGTTCATCCCCTTCATGCGCACGTTGTTCAGCTTCATATGCGCTGTTGGTGCCAAGGTACGCTACAATTCCGCCATTGCCTACAACCATTTTTATTATTTCCTTTTCCGAATACTGACCACTGAAGCAAAAACGTACAAGATCACCTGTAGGAAGAGTACCGCTTCGTTCAGGAGAAAAAGGACCTTCTCCATCAAGCCCCTGGTTTACGTCAATAACCCGCCCTTTGTAATGCGCACCGGTTGTAATGCCTCCGCCCATATGAACAACAATGAGGTTCATATCTTCGTACCGTTTCATTATGCTTTTAGCGTGCTGACGTGCTATCGATTTCTGATTGAGTGCATGGAAAATCGAAATCCTTTTAAATAGCGGATGCCCGGAGATACGGGCAATTTCATCCAGCTCATCAACTACAACAGGATCAGCAATATATGCCTTGGCATCGGGTAACGACCGGGCGATATCGTCGGCAATAAGTCCGCCCAGATTACTTGCATGTTCTTTTATAGGATGGTCATAAAGATCTGATTTCATAGCTTCATTCACCAGGTAAACTCCTGATGAAATGGGTTTTAGCATACCGCCACGTCCGACGACAGCCTGAATTTTGTCAAGCTGTATATCCGCTTCTTCGAGTTCCTTATAGATGATTTCCTTACGAAAATGGAATTGATCAGCCACATGCTCAAACTGTGCGAGTTCCTCACTTGGATGAGTTATGTTCTTCACAAAAACCGGATTCATGTTCTGATAAACCGCAATTTTTGTAGAAGTTGAACCCGGATTTATCGCAAGTATGCGGAAATCTTCCATGTTTTTTTGAAGTTAGTTATTGGTTAATCGTTATTGGTTAATCGTATAAAAATATTTTCAAGCAATAGCCACAAACTGTGAGTAGTTATCTCCCAATAACTATTTACCATTAACGATTAACTTTTTCCTTCCAAAACCTACGCCATTAAGGCTGCAAGAGCGATCGAATACGTTTTCGTCAGAGCACTGTCGCCACGTGAGGTAAGCACACAGGGTACACGGGCACCGGCAACATAAGCGGCTAATTCGGCACCGGCTAACTTTGTGCCGCCTTTAAAAAACACATTTCCTGATTCTATGTTAGGGAATAAAAGGCAATCGGCATCACCGGCAACAGGACCGGTTACTTTCTTGATTTGAACTGATTCCATATCGATAGCAGCATCAAGCGAAAGCGGGCCATCCACAACACATCCCGGAATCTGTCCACGGTCGCTCATTTTTGCAAGGATAGCACCATCAACACAGGCAGGCATTCCGGCAAGCATCTGTTCGGTAGCAGCTATAACAGCAACTTTCGGTTTTTCGACACCAACTGCTTTTGAAACATTTACCAGGTAGCCAATCATTTTGATTTTTTGTTTCAGATCAGGCTGAGGAATAATGGCAACATCAGCTATGGTAAGCAGTTTGTGGTAAGCAGGGAATTCCATAACGGTGACATGCGAAAGCACAGCTCCTTCATTTGTAATTCCGGCGGTTTTATTAAGAATAGCGCGCATGTACTTGTCGGTGCTCAGCGAGCCTTTCATAAGCAAGCCTGCTTTTCCGTCATTAATCAACTTAACTGCCAGTGCTGCTGCCTTTAATTCATTTGGCTCATTCAAGATTTCAAATTTGGAGGCATCCATATTATGCTCAGAGCAGATTTCTTTTATGAATGCTTCGTTCCCGGTAAGGGTAGCATCAACTATCCCTTTTTCGACAGCCGAATATACTGCTTCGATTGTGTGTGGGTCGTTTGCAAAAGCGACTGAAATACGTTTCTTAGGTTTGCTTTTCAGCAAATCAAACATCTGTTCTAATTTTGTAATGGCCATATACCCTCCTGGTTTAAGTATTGTTATTGTGATAACACGTAAAAGAATAAATAATTCAAATTTTCGGAGTGCAAAATTAGTCAATTCCCCTTCATTTCCGAAGGTTAACTTTTGGTTTTATTGCAATTTAGAATATATATAATTAAGCAGGATTTAACGTTTTTGAACTTCAGTTTTTCAGCGCTTGAATTCTATTTACAAGTTAAGTAACAGGAAGTAAAATTTGATTTTTATGATAAAACCTGGATCCTTGGGAATACACTTTTCGAATATTCAACAAGCACTATTTTGTATAAAAGTCAAGCATTTTCTGAATGGCAGCCGAACATACCGGGCAAAATTCGTTTCCACGGAAAGTGCGCATGAGACAATCGGGCGTCGGGCGATACACTCCTTTGGCTACATATCCTGCACCTTCGTAAACACCCAATTTCATTCCTGAACCACTTTCATCCGGCGTTGGAACCGCCGTATTTGCCGGAAGCATTCCTTTCCATTTGGTTTCGAATTTAACCAAAGTAGTAATATTGGGCTCCCAAGGTTCGAGATTAGTAGGATACATATCGTTGAATGACGTTGATCCGTCGTCGTATTCATCAGCCAGTGCGGCAAATCCGTGCCCGAATTCGTGAACGAATATTTTAGCTGAAGATGCATTGCTGTTTACTGAAGTACTGTAAAAATTATATATGGCACCTCCACCGTATTTTGTGGAATTTACAAGAATATAAATCTGATCGTATGGAGCATTTCCAGCCAGGTTTCGAACCGACTTGTTATCATAAGTCATCAGGTAACGTTCCGAATCAAAAGTGTAAAACGAAGAGTTCATGATGGTATTCTTCCAGACTTTGTCGCCGGGAATATCAGTGCCACTTTCGGCTGATGGAGCAAGCACAGCACGGATATTGAATTTGTCACGGTTATGTGTATAAGGGTCAAAAGTGAAAAGCCCGGCCGCGAATTTGTCACAATCCGATTTAAACTTATCCATTTCTGCTACCGTATAACCTTCGGGTAAAATTACAATATCAACTTTTTTTGCCGGGTCGCCCGAAATCAGGACATCATAAACAGGAAAAGCCATTTGCCTTTCAGTTGAAATAAAATAATTCTTCGCTTCAACCGTATATTCGAATTTCTTCTCATAAACACCCATAAAATTCCGGCTGTAAAACTCAATTCTTACATCGTTTTTCGGGAAAGGCATAACTACCGTTTCCGTAAATGTACGACTGGTGTTCTTAGCCTCTTCGGTAAACTGCCATTCGTCAAACAGTGCGCAATAACCGTGACTGTAAATCAACGTATTGAATCTGACATCAAAAGCTTTAAAATAATATTCACCATAGTTTAGTGTATCAATCATGGTAACATGTGTGCCTCCCCAGAACGGTTCGGATTTCACCTGGTCAATAGAATAGAATTCATTTTGACTGTTCCCTGTGTGATAGTAATCCATACGAAGGGTTTGGTTAATAAACCAGTCGTCGAATGATGCAATTGACTGAAAGGACGCAACAAGGAAAAGGATTGGAAGGATTATTCTTTTCATGGGATTTAGTGTTTTTTCACGAGCCAAAAGTATAAAATGTATTGTGATAGTTTGTGGTTTTTATTCAGATTAACCTTTTGAATGTTAGTGAAATCATAAATCGGAGTGGAATTTTCCTATAAACTTATGACAACGACACTGTTTTCAGAACAAACTACAAAAAAGATGTAAACAAATTTCACTGTCTGGCTGTTTAATCCCCTCTACTTTGACAGAATAAATGAAGCCCGGGAATACTCTTGATTACCTCATAAAGCTCATTTCACCTTTTGAATATTTCATTTAATCCAGAGTAAAGAAGCCTTCCGCTATACGGATCGCCACCGTCAAAATCATTTATTACTAACTAAAATTAAAAAAAATGAAAAAAATACTACTTTTTGTTGTGCTGACCTCGTACGGATTCCTTGGTTTCAGTGCTACCTTTACAATTAATAATTCGGGAACAACATTTACTCCGAATGCAATTACAATATCACTGGGAGATAATGTAGATTTCGTCATCGGCGTTACTCACAATGCCATTGAAGTGAGTCAGGCAACCTGGACTGCCAATGGCAATACGCCTCTTTCCGGAGGTTTTTCCACTGCTTTCGGTGGCGGAAGCGTAACAGCTGATAAGCTAACATTGGGAGTACATTATTATGTTTGCAAACCTCATGCTGCATTTGGAATGAAAGGAACCATCACTGTTCTGGAGCCAACAGGGTTAGCAGATAATTCGCGGAAAGAAGATATTTCGGTCTACCCAAACCCTTCGAACGGGAACTTTAAATTGCAGATTAACAATGCACAATCTGCAAAAAAGCTTGATCTGGGAATTTTTACTTTGCAAGGGAAAAGGGTTTATTCGAAATCAGATCTTCAGCAACAAGACATCTATTCCATCGAAATTCCTGATCTTCCAAAAGGAGTCTATATCCTGAAACTCTATGGCAGGAAAGAATTTTACAGCAGGAAAATCGTTATTCAGTAACCGGATCAGGCGGTATAATTGTTTCAATTTGTATATTTGTATAAGGATGAATACGGTTCGATAACAAGCCGTGTTTTCTTATGCAAATGACAAAACAATACTAAACAGCAATTAAACCCGCTACAATTATAACTTAAAATCAGTGAATTAATGCCAGTTCAGAATAAAACAAACGTGAGCGCCGAAGATCGTTGGGTGAAGATAATAGCACCATACCGCAACGGGGATAAACTGCACAGTTGGTGGCAGATCACAAACACCTTTTTGCCTTATGTATTTTTATGGGTGCTGATGGTGATCAGTCTGTCATACAGCTATTGGATAACCTTGCCGCTGATATTGATTTCGGCCGGTTTCCTTGTGCGGTTGTTCATTATATTTCACGATTGTGGCCACGGATCATTCTTTAATTCAAAACGTTTGAGCGAGGTTGTAGGGATTGTTATCGGGATATTGGCCTTCACTCCTTATCACCGTTGGCATCATGCGCACCTTATTCATCACCGCACAGTCGGAAACCTCGACAAACGGGGATCAGGAGATGTGTGGACCCTCACCGTAGATGAGTACCTGGCGCTCCCAAAAAGAAAACAACTTGCCTATCGGATTTTCCGCAATGCCTTTGTCATGTTTGGTCTGGGAGCAGCATTGCTTTTCCTTGTGGGAAACAGGTTTACGCGTAAAAGTTTTTCGCGTAAAGAGAAATTCAGTGTTTATCTTACCAACGCAGGCATAGCAGTTTTGGCTACAACACTATGCATGACAATTGGTTGGAAAGCATATCTGATGATACAGCTACCGGTTATGTATTTTGCTGCTATTGGAGGAGTCTACCTTTTTTATTTGCAGCATCAGTTCGATGGCACTCATTGGTATGGCGAACAGGAATGGGATTTTAAAACCGTGGCTTTGCATGGCAGTTCATTTTATAAATTGCCGAAGGTGCTACAGTGGTTCTCAGGAAATATCGGATTTCACCACATCCACCACCTGAGTTCAAAAATACCAAATTACCGGCTCGAAAAATGCCATCGTGAAAACGAACTTTTTAAGAATGTAAAACCAATACCTTTCCTCCAGGGATTTAAATCAGTCCATCTAAAACTATGGGATAGCAAGGCAGGCAGACTAGTATCATTCAAGAAATTGAAAATGGTGTAAGGTCACTTTATTTCAAAATCAAAATACTCAATCCTAACACGAACATTTGATTGATAATCCATTTGAATTATCAGCGCCTTCAGTTGCATAGCCATCAAATTTCCACCATTCGATTCCACCAATCAGCTCCTTAACTTTAAATCCGAGTTTTGTCATATTTAAAGCGCCTTTTGTTGATGCATTGCAACCTATTCCATCGCAGTAACAAACATACATTTTAGTTCTGTCCAGATGGCTCGTGCTGTTTTCATCCATAGTCCGGTGAGGAATATTTATCGCGCCGGGGATATGTTCCTTCTCAAATCCAAATGCTTGTCTGGCATCCAGAGGCACAATATCTTCGCCGTTTTCGAGAGCATTAAACAGGTCGGATGGATCCATTTCAAAATCCAGCTTATTCTGATAAAACTCAATCTGCTTGTCCATACCTTTAGTTTTTTATATCAAACAACCCGTGAATCTTTTTTGTTTTCAGGCTTTAATGTTTAAGCATTTAAACAGAATTCTTTCTTTTTCTATGTTATTCAAAAGCTGCGTCGGAACTGTTCCAAACGAACCTAAAAAAAAATTCATGAAAATGTTTAAAAAGAAATTCATTTTTCTTCCATAAACGAAACCAATTTATACCTTTATACCCTAAATTTCATCAGTTAATCAATCTTGATATGAAACAAATATCCTTGCTGATCCTGCTCTTTATATTTGCGATTTCGGCTGCTTTTGCAGGTCCTTATGACGATCTGATTAAAAAAGCCGGTGACAAAAAGACTTTTCCCGGATCGAACGTACTTTTGATTTTTGACAGCACTCATGTCGAAATGATGGAAACCGGTTTGAGCCACAATTACATCCATCGATTATACAAAGTTTTAACACCTGATGGAGCAAAGAGTTTGTCGGTTATTAAATTCGATTACGATCCGCTTTCGGCCTGGTCGGAGATACGGGGAGTTACGATTTATCATGCCGATGGAACTCAAACAGTTCTTGATACCGCAAAAGTCCTTGACTATCCTCAGCCTGCCCGTGCCATTTACTGGGGCGCACGCGAGAAAATGATCGAAGTCGGGAGGCTGGAACCTGGCGACGCAGTTGACGTTCATTTGTACAGGAAAGGTTTTACCTATGCCTTACTTGGCGCAAGTGATGATGACGAAAGATACATACCGCCTATGAAAGGGCATTTTTACGACATTGTTCCGTTTTACGGCAACGACCCTATATTACTAAAGGTATACCAGATCAATGTTCCGGATAACAAAGTGCTGCAATATGAAGTCTACAACGGTGAAGTATCATCTAAGATGTGGCGTAAAGGAGATAAACTGGTTTACACTTTCACGAAGAAAAACATACTTCCTTTCAAAGGCGAGCCACGCTCAGTTGACCCTTCGGATATAGCTACAAAATTGCTGATGAGTACTAGCCCCGACTGGAAATCGAAAAGCACCTGGTTTTATGGTGTAAACGAAGATTATAAAAGTTTCGAAGCCAATGATGCAATCAGGAAAAAAGTAAATGAATTGCTTCTTAATGCACGCGATGAAAATGATTCGGTTACCATCCTTACTCACTGGGCTGGTGACGAAATCCGTTACCTTGGCGTTACTATGGGTAAAGGGGAAGGGTACACCCTGCATAGCGGCGAAATGAATTTTACCGACCGTTGCGGAGTTTGTAAAGATAAAGCCGGGATGCTCATCACCATGCTTCGGGCTGCAGGAATTGAGGCTTATCCGGCAATGACCATGGCTGGATCGCGTATCGATTATATCCCCGCCGATCAGTTTAATCATTGCGTTACAGTTTTTAAAAGCCGCAAGGACGGACGCTATCATCTTCTCGATCCAACCTGGGTCCCTTTTGTGCGTGAACTCTGGTCGAGTGCCGAACAACAGCAGAATTACCTGATGGGTGTTCCCGAAGGCGCTGACCTGGGCGAAACTCCGGTTTCCAATCCTTCGAATCAT
>Ga0268283_1001222_pt1 | contig 12925 bp, 10 predicted proteins | sample saktaG_13_FD_190140 | JGI IMG/M metagenome (GOLD analysis project Ga0268283, IMG submission 190140) | Saline water microbial communities from Sakinaw Lake, British Columbia, Canada - sak_2013_06_06_36m | ecosystem: Environmental > Aquatic > Non-marine Saline and Alkaline > Saline ... | reverse complement strand
GCCAGACTTTATAAGGAGAAAGGTTTAGAAATGTAAAAATTTGCTTGTCAGGTAGGGCCGGCAAAATGATCCCTGCAATGATTATGAATTTTGCTAAAGTAATAAATTCAGACCGGTCAATTTTTTCGGAAAAGCCACCAATAATTTGCTTTGATTCGGTTAAGATCAATACAATAACAAAGAACAACATTGTAAACCACTGGGGTTGCGTAATAACTATTATAGGAATGGCATAAGTTAGTAATGCCAGCAAAACAGTTGTTAATCCGAAGTTATTTTGTGTTTTTATTTTATGGTAATAGAAAATTCCAAGTAGGAAACTAATAACCAAACCCCCGGCAAAGTACAGATACCTGTTTATTGGATCGGCGACAAAAAATGCCAGGCCCAATAAGCCAATAAATACAAAGGTCCGATCAGTTCCAAAAGTAAGTAGTTCCTCCTTGTCTGCATGAAGTCTTCGTTGTTCTATCCCAAGAATGAATGAGAAAACCGTAGTTATCAACAATTGAATAAAAAGTGGGGGTATTTCTTGAATAAAATTATCCATGACAAACAAATTTGAATGTGTAATTATAACCAATCCAGGTTATTTTTTTAATAATTTTTATTTTGAAAGTGCTTACTCTTTTTTACTATTTTTCATCTTGTTCAACCACAGGTAAACCGTCCAAATGGCGGTAACAACAAACACGATAATTATCGGAATATAATAGTCGCTGAAAAATTCGTGAAAATAAGTTCCAATATAGAGGTATGCGGCAGCGATGCAAAGTTTTAGGGGGATAAATTCCGCATTGGCCCAGCTTGTTTTAATTTTGAAAAAGTTCATGGTGCAATTTTATTTAGTTGTGAATTATAATGAGCTCTCAGTTTAAAACATTTTATGGAAATGTTTTCAGGTAAATTTAATGAAAAATTTGAGCAATAAAAAAGGCCACCCCAAAAAGAGTGGCCCGAATGAATAGAATCAGATATTGATTATTTCATAATTTCAGCATAATGCTTATAAAAATGCGTAATCGTTTCAATTCCGTTAAAGAATTGTTCCAATGGGTAATTTTCGTTAGGCGAATGAATGGCATCGCTCTCCAAACCAAAGCCCATCAAAACAGATTTTAATCCTAAAATATCTTCAAAAGTTGAAATGATTGGAATACTTCCACCTGATCGAACCGGAACCGGCATTCTGTTGTAAACAGCCTGATATGCTTTTTCAGCAGCTTTGTATGCAGGAATATCAATAGGGCAAACATAAGCTTGTCCGCCATGCAAACATTCAACCTTAACTTTAACGTATTTTGGCGCAACTTTTTCAAAATGCGCCTTGAATAATTGCATGATCTTTTCATTGTTTTGGTTTGGTACCAAGCGGCTTGAAATTTTTGCATAAGCCTTTGATGGAAGCACTGTTTTTGCACCTTCTCCGGCATATCCACCCCAAATTCCACAAACGTCGAATGAACAACGAATACCTGTATGCTCGCTTGGAGTATAACCTTTTTCACCAAAAAGCTCTTCAACATCCAATGATTTTTTATAAGCCTCTACATTGAATGGTGCTTCTGCCATTTTCTTTCTTTCTTCCAGACTAACTTCCAAAACATCATCGTAGAATCCGGGAAGGGTGATATGCCCATCCTTATCTACCATGTCGGATATCATTTTAGCCAATACATTGATTGGGTTGGCAACTGCTCCGCCGAATAAACCTGAATGCAGATCTTTATTTGGACCAATAACCTCAACTTCCCAATAGGCCAAACCTCTTAACCCTGTAGTAATTGATGGAATGGTAGGGGCAATCATACTGGTATCAGAAACAAGGATGATATCAGCCTTAAGCATTTCTTTATGTTCGGCGCACCATTTTCCTAAACCGGGTGATCCCATTTCTTCACCACCTTCAATCATGAATTTTACGTTACATGGAAGGGTCTTTGTTTGAACCATGGTTTCAAAAGCCTTGGCATGCATGAAAGCCTGACCTTTATCATCGTCTGCACCTCTTGCCCAAATTTTACCATCTTTAACAGTTGGCTCGAATGGTGGAATTTTCCATAGTTCGATTGGATCGACAGGCATCACATCGTAATGGCCATAAACCAATACAGTTGGAGCCTTTGGATCAATTATTTTTTCGCCATAAACAACGGGATTGAAATCGGTAGGGAAAATTTCTGCTTTATCGGCACCGGCCTTCAAGATTGTCTCTTTCCAGTACTCAGCAGCTTTAAGCATGTCTTCTTTATGATCAGCAATAGAGCTGATTGAAGGAATTCTGATTAATCCGAACAATTCGTCTAAAAATCTGTCTTTGTTTTCTTTGATGTATTTCTTCGCCTGTTCCATAATGGTATTTATATTTTATAAATTCTTAAGCTATAAAGGTAAGAAATTTAAAATTTAAGCAGCCAGTATAATCTTAAAATTAGTTAAAAGTATTGATGTATTTTAGATATATCTCCGAGCCGTTCCGCATAATTTTCATAATTTAGCCGCATCAAATAATTAATAAAAATATGGAAAAGATTAGGGTGGCCATAAATGGCTTTGGAAGGATTGGACGGATTACTTTACGTCAGCTAATGAAAAATAAAAAGATGGAAGTCGTTGCAATTAACGACTTAGCCGACAATAAAACTTTGGCTCACTTATTCAAATATGATTCTGTTCATCGTCAATACCAAGGCACTGTTGATTTTGATGCGGAAAATTTAATTGTAGATGGTCATTCTATAAAAATATTATCAGAGAAATATCCTGCTAAACTTCCCTGGAAAACTCTTCAAATAGATGTGGTAATTGAGGCTACCGGAAATTTCGTCACGAAAAATAAGGCGATGTTACATGTTACAAATGCCGGAGCCAAAAAGGTCATTATTTCTGCTCCTGCAAAGGGTCAGAGCAATGGGGTGAAATACATTGTATTGGGCGTTAACGATCATCTGATTGATAAGAAGGATGTGATTATTTCGAATTCGAGCTGTACCACCAATAATGTTGCACCTTTAATTATGATTTTAGATGATTTATGGGGAGTTGAGAAAGGATTTATCACAACTGTTCACTCCTATACAAAAGATCAAAATTTATTGGATGGGCCTCATAAAGATTTACGCAGAGCTCGGGCTGCAGCTTTATCTATTGTCCCTACAACTACCGGAGCTGCAAAAGCTGCCACTAAAATTTTCCCACATTTAAAAAATAATTTAGGTGGGGCGGGTATTAGGGTTCCCGTACCTGATGGATCATTGACTGACTTAACCTGTACTTTAAGAAATCCGGCCAGCATAGAAGAGATTAACAAGGCTTTTAAGCAAGCTGCAGAAGGTAAACTTAAAGGAATACTTGAATATACTGAAGATCCAATTGTTTCAATGGATGTGATTGGCAATACTCACTCAGCCATTTTTGATGCCGGACTCACTGCGGTTTTGGGAGATAAAAATAAACTGGTTAAAGTAGTCGCCTGGTATGATAATGAAATGGGTTATTCAACACGATTGGTAGAGCTGATTGAGAAGTTTGTTTAATTGCACCCTGAGTGATTTCGAAGAAATTGTATCGAAGGGTGGAAAGGGACATTTCGATACTTTTCACTTCGTGAAAAACTCAATGTCCAATAATTAGCACATCAGCACACCTGCCTGTGGCCGGCAGGTTTTCAAATCATCAAATTATCTCAGCATTTTCAGCTGCTCCTCTAATACCAGAATTCTTGCTTCTGCATCAGCTTGCTTTTTGCGTTCGATTTCCACAACTTTTTCAGGAGCACTGCTTACAAATCTTTCGTTCGAAAGCTTTTTCATGACCGTTTGAATAAAGCTCTGCGTATATTTTAATTCCGTTTCCAGCTTTTCAATTTCGGCTTCAACATTAATGTTCTCTAAAAGCGGGATATAGAACTCAGTTGATTTCAAAGTGAACGAATTGGCACCTTCAACTTTTTCGGTTACGTATTCAATGGTTTCTAGATTACAGAGTTTGGCAATCACACTGTCAAAAGTTAAATCTGCTTCGGTATCATTTTTTTTGATGAACAATTTCAGCGATTCTTTGTTTGGAATATTTTTCTGACTTCTTACGCTTCTTAAAGCAATGATAACTTCGTTTGCGATTTCAAATTGTGCCAGAATTTTATGATCAATTTTTCCTCTTTTGGGGATTAAACTAACCATGAGATCTTCGCTTCGTTTTTCATCGGCAATTTGATGCCAGATTTCTTCTGAGATAAAGGGAATAAACGGATGCGCAATCTTAATTAAGGTTTCGAAAAACCCAATAGTTTTATCATAAGTGAGTTTATCGATTGGTTTTTGATAGGCTGGTTTTACCATCTCTAAATACCACGAGCAGAAGTCATCCCAAATTAATTTATAAGTGGTCATTAATGCATCCGAAATGCGGTATTTTGAAAAATGATCATCTAAAGTTTTAAGGGTTTCATTTAATTTGGCTTCAAACCAATGAATAGATACCTTACTGGAATCAGGTTGTTCGATCGATGAATCAACTTCCCAACCTTTAACCAAACGCAATGCATTCCAAATTTTATTAGTGAAATTTCGTCCCTGTTCACAAAGTCCTTCGTCGAATGGTAAATCATTCCCGGCAGGGGAGGTGAGGAGCATTCCAACACGTACTCCATCGGCACCATATTTTTTGATGAGTTCAATTGGATCGGGTGAATTACCCAGTGATTTCGACATCTTTCGTCCTTGTTTATCTCGTACAATTCCGGTCAGATAAACATTTTTAAATGGGATGTCTTTTCGATATTCAAGTCCGGCAATAATCATTCTTGCCACCCAAAAGAATAAAATTTCAGGAGCAGTAATTAAATCATTGGTCGGATAATAATATTTGATGTCTTTATTTTCCGGATTTCGAATACCGTCAAATACGGAAATGGGCCATAACCATGATGAAAACCAAGTATCGAGTACATCTTCATCCTGTTTTAAATCTTCAATCTTCAGATTAGGCAGATTGAATTTCTGTTTTGCAAGGATTAAAGCTTCCTCCGGCGATTTGGCAACAACCATCTCGTTGTTAGGTAAATAATAAACAGGGATGCGTTGTCCCCACCACAATTGCCTTGAAATACACCAGTCCCTTACATTTTCCATCCAATGACGGTAAGTGTTTTTGAATTTTTTGGGATAAAAATGAATGGTATCGTCCATTACGATTTCAAGGGCTGGTTTGGCCAAATCTTCCATTTTCAAGAACCATTGTAACGAAAGTTTGGGTTCAATAACTGCATCAGTTCGCTCAGAAAATCCAACCTTGTTTACATAATCTTCGGTTTTAACCAAAAATCCATTCGTATCCAGATCTTTAATAATTTCTTTACGAACTGCAAAACGATCTTTCCCTATATATAATTGGGCATCTTTATTCAAGGTGCCATTATCATTGAAAATATCGATGGTGTCGAGTTTGTATTTAAGTCCCAGATTGTAGTCGTTAATATCGTGTGCCGGTGTAATTTTTAGTGCTCCTGTTCCAAATTCACGATCCACATATTCATCAAAAATTACAGGTATCGATCGATTAATCAGGGGTACGATTACCCTTTTTCCTTTAAGATGAAAGAATCTTTCATCTTCGGGATGCACGCACAAAGCAGTATCGCCCAAAATTGTTTCAGGTCGCGTAGTTGCAATGGTTACCCAATCATTAGTACTTCCTTCAACCTGATATCTTAAATAATATAATTTTGAATTTACTTCTCTATGAATTACCTCTTCATCGGATAAAGCAGTTAATGCCGAAGGATCCCAATTAACCATTCGAACGCCTCTATATATCAAACCTTTGTTATACAAGTCAATGAACACATCAATTACCGATTCGTAAAGTGATTCATCCATGGTAAAAGCGGTTCTTTCCCAATCACATGAAGCACCCAGTTTTTTAAGTTGTTCGAGGATAATTCCACCATGTTTTTCTTTCCACTCCCATGCATGAGCTAAAAACTCATCACGAGTAAGCGTAGACTTTTCAATTCCTTCTGCTTTTAGTTTTGCAACAACTTTTGCTTCGGTGGCAATAGAAGCATGATCGGTACCAGGTACCCAGCAGGCATTTTTGCCCAGCATTCTGGCTCTTCTGGTCAACACATCCTGAATGGTATTGTTTAACATGTGACCCATATGCAGCACTCCGGTCACATTAGGTGGCGGAATTACAATGCAATAAGGCTCACGGTCATCAGGTTCCGAATGAAAATATCCTTTTTTCATCCATGTTTCATACCATTTATCTTCAGTGTCTTGAGGGTTGTACTTGCTTGGTATTTCGGTCATTATTTGTAGTTTGCAAAATTAAGTTGCGAAATTAGTAAAAATTTGAGTTAAACCATTTTTGTTTTAGGGCATAAAAAAAGGATTTGCTAAGCAAACCCTTTTAAAAACTCAATCAAATATTAATTTTTAGCGATGCTTATAATTTTTATTGTTATTATGTATTCCATAAAAATGGGGCACATGACTATGCATACTTAAAAAATCAGCCGGTTTCATATTTCCACGAACGGAGATAATTGCTGCCTCTTCATCTTCGTTTACAATAATTAAACCTTCTTTTACCAGACCATTTTCTCCTTCAATGATATAAATCCCAACATTTTCATCACCGCTTTTAACATCAACCAATTGCTCATAATTGTTTTTTTCGATGATGGCGTTTACTTCTTTATAAAAATCAGAATTGCGAAACGATTTATAGTGATTTTCGAATTTAAGGATATTGATTTTACTGATCTGATTGATCAGATTTCCTAATTCGCCTTCCTCAGCATCTGCAAAATGGATTTTCAAACCATCAAATGAAAACATAATTGAAGTCACGTCTTCACTGTCGCTGTATTTGTTGAAGAGATCGTCGAAAGGACCTTTTTGTGCCATTAATGATAATGGTATGAGTAATGCAACTGTTATTATTAGTCGAAGTGTTTTCATATTTTTAAATTTTATAGTTAATATTAATTCGTTTCTTAATTAAGGTTTATGATTGAATAAACTCAACTATACAATTCCATGGTAGATTTACTTCCTAAAAATAGGGTGCAACTATTTTCTGTATTTATCCAAACCATTCAATTTGTCCATTCCGTTAATTTTTACAGTTTTCGACAATTTTGAAATGGCTTGTAAGTCGATAATACCGAAGAAACTTAATACTGTGACTTCGTCATTTTCGCTGGCGACTAACAAAAGTTCGACGATATCTTTACCAACTGTTTTAGTCATGAATCTTACTTCCTGACCGTTTTCTTTCATTACCATCAATTCCTCAAAGTTTTTGTCTTTCAAGGAGGTATTTAAACTTTTTCGGAATTCTTCCAACCTTGTGCTGTTTTTTGAATCACAGGATAGGATTTTCAAACCATCTAAGTTATCCAATACGCCTTGCATTTGATTCAAATCGCTGTCTTCAACTCCTTCCATTTTTGCAAAAAAGGCAAACATCGATTTTGAAATATTTACTGAAGTAAATCCATCTTGTCCCGAATATTTATCAAAAAGTTTATCTATTGACGAACTCTGCGCACTTAGCATTAAAGGGAACATGATTAATGCAAGGATCAAACTTTTAAATGTTAGTTTTTTCATGATTATTAAAATTAATTGTTTATTACTTTTTGCTGCGTTTCATAAAATTTTGAAATTTTTCCTACCTCATCCATGCCTTTACTTAGGCTTCCTACTTTTGATAACTGATTCATTCCATCATCGAATTTTGCAATATTATCGACAGGTTTAATCCCACGGTTAAATATCCCGGAAACAATGAGAAGTGCATTTTTCGTCTCCTCATAAGCCACTTGTGGATCGTTAAAAGTATCTTTAATTTTTGATGAAAAAGGATCAATTTTGGTAAAAATGCTGATGATTATCAGGATACTGGCGGCGATACCCGAAATATAATAAATGTATCTTCTGCGAATCTGACGTTTGTCAGAAGTCTCGAAGTCGTTTATTTTGGCAAATAACCTATGATCAAAAGATTCATCAAGCTCATCTTTGGTTTTCTCCTTTGAGAAATAGTTGAATGAATCTTTTAAGGAAGCCAAATGTGGAGGTATATTTTCTCCCTGAAAAAAATCTTTCAATATTTTTTCATCTTCAAGAGAGGTATTTCCATCGAAATACATCTCAAGCAATTTTTCAATTCGACGAAAATTCATAATTCTGTATTTTTATAAGTGTGTCACGTACTTTTTTTCTGGCCCTCGAAAGGCTTACTCTGATTGTATTCAGACTTAATTGTGTTATTTCTGCAATTTCATCATAGTCGCAATTCTCAATATCTCTTAAATGTATGATCAGCTTTTGCTGTTCAGGAAGCTCATTGATGATTTCATGAATTTTCTGAACCATATCCTTTAGTTTTGTTTGCTGATATGGACTGTTTTCATTCATTTGTACTTCAATGTTTTTTAATTCAGTAGTTCTGTTTCTAAGAGATTTAATTTTATCAAGACATAAGTTTTTTGTAATAACCATCGCAAATGCTTCAATACTTCTGTATTCTTCAAGTTTTTCTTTTTTTGACCATAAGCGAATAAATACCTCCTGAACAGTATCTTCAGCCTCAGCAGTATCATTTAGCATTCTATTGGCTAAACGATAGAGCTTATTTTTAATGGGTAGTACTTCGCTTTTGAATTTTTCTACGGTCATTAATTTATATTCTTTACAAACAAGACGAATCAATCTTTAAAACATTACATCATCCCCTCAAATTCATTTATCTGGATACTTTCTATATGTGCTCAATCGTTTGGAATCCTTGTAAATTTAATTATTTTTGTATGCTTCATACGAATATACGTCGTAAAGAAGGAAAAGATATTTTATTATTTATTAATAACTTAAAACTTAAATTTATGTTTAAAGGACATCCAAAAGGATTAATCGTAGCTTTTTTCGCCAATATGGGAGAAAGATTCGGTTTTTACACCATGATGGCGTGCTTGGTTTTTTATTTGCAAGCAAAATACAATATGACCGCCACTGCCGCCGGTGAAATTTATAGCTGGTTCTATTTTGGTATATATGCAGCCGCACTTATTGGTGGTTTAATTGCTGATGGGACCAACAATTATAAGAGAACCATCTTTTTCGGCATTGTAACTATGCTTGGTGGATATATGATCATGTCTGTACCGGGAATGGGATTACCTATCACAATTACTGGTCTTGCTGTTATTGCTTTCGGAAATGGTCTGTTTAAAGGTAACCTTCAAGCGATTGTTGGACAAATGTATGATGATCCTAAGTATGAAAAATTACGTGATTCGGCATTTAGCGTTTTTTATATGGGGATTAATATGGGTGCCTTAATTGCTCCATTTGCTGCTAATGGTATTCGTAACTGGTATTTAGGAACTCAAGGATTTGAATATAATTCAAATCTACAGGTGTATGCCGCCAGATTTAATATTGGAGAATTACCTCTGATCAATACTAGTGAAATGATTCATTTTGCTGAGAACTCAACAGATATGATGGTAAATTCAGGTAATACCAGTTTAACTGGTTTTGTAACCAATTACCTTGATTCATTTGCAACAGGTTATAATTATGCTTTTGGTATTGCTGCACTCTCGATGATTATCAGTTTTGTGGTTTTCTCAATTTTTAAAAGCAAATTGCCGGATAAAAAGAAACTCGTTGTTGAAGCTAAAAGTAAAACAAGCGATAAGGCCGAAATCGGATCCTCTAATACTGTTAAGATTGTTGTTTCTCTGGGTTTAATGGCTATAACAGCAGCAATCTTCCATTTTGGATTAGATCGTTTCTCATTAGGTATGGCTATCGGACTTTTTGTTGCTTTTGTTGCCTGGATTTTCCAAAATGCGACTAAAGAGGAACGACCACGAGTTAATGCGCTAATGCTTGTTTTCCTGGTTGTAATTTTCTTTTGGATGTCCTTCCATCAAAATGGATTGACTCTATCGATGTTTGCGCGTGATTATACTGCAAACGAAATTCCTGCATACTCTAACATGTTATTTACATTGCCATCACTGTTGTGTATTTTTGCATTTATTGTTGGTCTTGTTTATCTGATTGGTAAAACATCTACCTCTAAAGAAAGATTATTAGGTGGGTTGACTTCAATTTCTGGAATTGCTGTTGGATATTATTTATATACCACTTTCGGAACAGCAAACAAAATTGAACCTGAAATTTTCCAAAGTTTTAATCCAATATTTATTGTTTTCTTAACTCCCGTTATTTTAGCCTTATTTACCTGGCTAAGGAATAGGAAAATTGAACCTAGCACTCCACGAAAAATTGGAATCGGTATGATTTTAGCCGCACTTGGATTTGTGGTAATGATTGTTGGCTCAATGAGTCTGGAATCTCCTGCTGCATTAGCCGGAACTCCTTCTCCTGACAGGATCTCGGTTTATTGGTTAATTAATACCTATCTTGTTTTAACTATTGCTGAACTTTTCTTAAGCCCGATGGGAATTTCATTCGTTTCAAAAGTATCTCCGTCACGATTCCAGGGATTAATGCAAGGTGGTTGGTTATTAGCTACAGCCGTTGGAAATAAACTTCTTTTTGTTGGCAGTTCAATGTGGGGAGTAATAGAACTATGGCAATTATGGGCCATTTTCGTCATCTGTTGTATTGCTTCAGCTGCTTTTGTTTTCTCTATTATGAAACGACTTGAAAAAGCTACTTTATAATTTATTCAAAAAATTAAAAAATATATACATGAAAAAGATAATATCAATAATCAGTGCTCTTTTCTTGACCCTGATTGTTACATCCTGTGCAGAAAAAGAGAAAGTTAATACAGCACAGGCTCCTGCTGAAATAAAAGATGCAATTGAAATGTCATATCAACTCAGTCACCAACTTACAGAAATGCAAGTTGCAGCTGGAAGTGATAAGATAATTGATGCTGAGGAGATTTCTGCTATAGGCGTTGCATTTAAGAAACTTGCTATCGTTAATAATTATAATCTAAAAAATTTCAAAGACAACAAATATTTCATCGCACTTAATAAAGAACGTAAAAATGAGTACGATGAATTGGCAACAAAGGTTGTTTTTCTGAAAGATTGTGAAGGTTATGATGCTCTTGGCCTTGCTGTTCAGAAAATTGCACTTGAAGTCAAAGATGTGACTGAATTACCGGTTGAAGAACCTGTAGTTGAAGAAACAACTGAAGAAGGCGAAGTAATAAATTAATTTTTTTATTTCGTTATTAAACATATTTAAAGTATTGTTTAAAAAGCTGTCATCTGGATATGGCAGCTTTTTTTATATTTTTGATTTATGGAATATTTGTGGGGACATAAAAGACGATTTAATGCTTATGCCAATTATTTTAAGCAAGAGTTTGGTGAGCGTGTGCAAAAGTTAAGCATTGATGCAGGTTTTACCTGTCCGAACCGTGATGGAAAAGTTGGTCATGGTGGTTGCACCTATTGTAATAATGATGCTTTTAATCCTTCCTATTGTGAATCGGGTAAATCGGTTAGCAAGCAAATTGAAGAAGGTATTGAGTTTCATTTAAACAGGTATAGAAGAGCCGGAAAATACCTTGCATACTTTCAGGCCTATTCAAATACTTATGCAGATCATGAGCACTTAAAATCGATCTATGAGGAAGCCTTGAGGAAGCCTGAAATTATTGGATTGGTAATTGGAACAAGGCCAGATTGTGTGGATGAAAATTTGTTGGATTATTTTAAAGAGTTATCGGAAAGGTTTTACATCATAATAGAATATGGGTTAGAATCCTGCTATGATAAAACCCTGATCGAAATCAACAGAGGTCACACTTTTCAGCAATCCATCGATGCCATTAAACTCACTGCATCAAAAGGAATTAAAACAGGAGCACATCTCATTTTTGGTTTACCAGGCGAAAGCAGAGCGGAGATGTTAGTCGAAGCAGAGATCCTGTCAAAGCTTCCTATTAATAATATGAAATTCCATCAGCTCCAGATTATTAAAGGCACTAAAATGGAAGAAGAATATGGTCTTTCACCTGAGCATTTTGATTTTTTTGAATTGCCTGAATACATCGAATTTGTAATTGATTTTTTGGAAAAACTCAATCCTAACATTGTAATTGAACGATTTGCAGGGGAGGTTCCACCCCGATTTTTAGCAGGACCGGGATGGGGTTTAATCAGGAATGATCAAATTTTGAACCTTATTGAAAAACGATTGGAAGAACGTAACACCTTTCAGGGCCGACTTTTTATCTAGAATAAATTAATGGATACCACCTGCTCCACCCGTCGATGAGGCAACTATGGCGATCGCAATTGACATTTGAATTTGTTTTATAATAGCCGCAAGGATTTCGGAATTAGGACTTTCTTTTAAAACCTGTTTTATTTCCTGACGAATAATTTTACGCTTACTTCTATCGGGTTCCATTATTCTGTGCATCTTGCAAGATTCAACTAAACCAAGGATAGCAATATCTGCCTCTGTTTTTGGCTTTTTATAAATTAGCACTTCTCTCAAATTATAGATTAATTTTTGTCTTGAAGTACTCTCAATCAGATAGCTCCTTCTAAAAGGAATCCATAAAAATTTTAATTCCTTGATTCGAATCAGCCTTTTCTTTTCAAGTCCAATTAGAAATTCCCATTTCAACTTTCTTGGCGATCTGCCATATTTTCGAATCCAATAAATTGGTTTATGCAACCTACGTGAAAGTAACATGGTTTTAGTGATCTTATTAAAGACTTGGTATTCTGTATCGTTTGAATCGGATTGCTGATTGACTTCAATTCTTGTATCTTTTAAAACAATGTTTTTTCTAAGCGAGAGTTCTAGTAAAATAGCTCCGGCTAAACCATATTTAAATTGAATATGAGGAATTTTGAATCTTCCTTTTTCAGGATGATGGGCAATTAATAAAAATTTTTCGA
>Ga0268283_1001221_pt1 | contig 12946 bp, 11 predicted proteins | sample saktaG_13_FD_190140 | JGI IMG/M metagenome (GOLD analysis project Ga0268283, IMG submission 190140) | Saline water microbial communities from Sakinaw Lake, British Columbia, Canada - sak_2013_06_06_36m | ecosystem: Environmental > Aquatic > Non-marine Saline and Alkaline > Saline ... | reverse complement strand
ATGTTGATTGCTCTCGCAAAAATTATTGGCTTTACAGCGAATTGACTGATTAGGGGGGTTCGGCTGTAGGCTACGACCCACCTTGGCGCGAACAGTGCCTGCGCCTACAAAACCTAGTGTTTGGCTCCCGCCCCCCATAACGATAGCATTGCCAATCCGCAATGTCAAAATGCAGACTGCCGAACGCCACGACCGTCAGCAGCGAATCGAGTATGGCATGTGATCATTTGTTGTGGCAGAATGTCTAGGGAAACATCGGAATTTTGTGTGCTATGCGCTTAGCCCGGATTGCCGCTAATTTGACCCTTTAACACAAAATCAAGCAGATGCCCTAGGTTTTTAGGGGGGGTTCAGCAATTCTGGTTTTGAGTTAAAGTTATGATATATAAAATGTCATTCCTGTCTGGAAGTAGGCATCCAGGCGTATGGAGACGGTATTGATCCTTAATCAAACAGTTATGCCTAAACGTCGAGTCGCTATGAATAGTATTGAATTTAAGGCATGAAGCTGCTAAAGTTTATAGAAAAAGAATCCAAGGCATCCTATCGGCGGATTATATTTATGGCTGCCATTTCAGGTCTCGCCAACGGTTTCCTGTTGAGCATCATCAACCATGCCGCGGTCAAGGTGGCCAATGGCGAGGATCTAATCCAACCCTTCTTGCTCTATGGGGCGGCCTTCATCCTTTTTCTATATGCACAATGGGTCGCGTATGGCCAGGCGATTAGTGCCATTGAAGAATCCATCTACACCGTGCGCCTCCGTCTGATCGAAAAAATCCGCCATGTGGAACTGCCCTTTATCGAAGGCATGGGGGGACGGACCCTTTATTCGCGCCTTACTGAGAGCAACACGCTCCTGTCGCAGTCGGCCCCGCATATCACCAGTGCCGCTCAGGTAAGCATCCTGCTGGTGTTCGCGCTTCTTTACCTGGCTTACATCTCGCCAATCAGCTTCGTGATTTCGTCGATATCAATGGGGCTTGCCTTGGCTCTTTTCCTGTTTGAATCCGAAGACATAAGAAGTGAACTACAACGCCTCAGAAACGAGGAAGAGGGTTATTTCGGATTGATTAACCATTTGATTGATGGCTTCAAGGAAATCAGGCTAAGTCGTGCGAAAAGCGCCGACATCCTGAACCATATCGCCCATGCCTCGGTGGAAAGCAAAGAGATCAGGTTTGAAGTGGGGTTGCACGAAGTGAAATTATGGGGTTTTGGCCGGCTTTTCACCTATGCCCTGATGCCCGTCCTGATTTTCATCATCCCTTCATTTTATCAAGTGCCGGCTGCCGACATATACAAAATGACCGCCACCGTGTTGTTCATGACCGGGCCCGTGACCGTCTTGGTGTTTGCCTTGCCTTTGTTCAATCGGGTAGACCTGGCCATTGACGATTTGACCCAGCTTGAAAGCGGCATGGATGCCGCCATCGCCAAGGAGTCGGCTGATGCAAGGCAAGACGCCTTGCCATTCCACGAAATCACTTTTTCCGACGTTTGTTTTTCATACGAAGGCAACGACAATAAGCATGGGTTTTCGTGTGGGCCATTTAGGGAAACCATCCGTTCTGGCGAACTCTTGTTCATCATCGGCGGGAATGGCAGCGGAAAGTCAACGTTCCTCAAATTGCTGACTGGCCTATATGATCCCAGCAGCGGCATCATCAAGGCGGATGATATCGCCATCGACAAGGACAATTGCCAAGCCTACCGGGAATTGTTTGCCGCCGTATTTGCCGACTTTCACTTGTTTGACAGGATTTACGGCATCGAGGGCCTTGATCCGGCCGAGGTTGATTATTGGCTGAAAAAAATGGACCTGCATCACAAGGTCGGATTCCACGGCGGCGGCTTCACCAGTACCAGCCTTTCGGGCGGTCAGCGCAAGCGCTTGGCCCTTATAGCCGCCATCCTCGAAAGGAAGCCGATAGTGGTTTTGGACGAGTTCGCCGCCGACCAAGATCCCGGCTTCCGGAAATATTTTTATGAAACCATCCTCAAGGAGTTGAAGGGGATGGGGACAACCGTCATCGCCGTCACTCACGACGACCATTATTTCCACGTTGCCGACCGCATCTTAAAAATGGATGAGGGCAAGTTCGAATGGGGCGAGGAAAAGCATGGCTAGGACTGGTGTGTGCCGCTGCCTCATCGCCTTGCTATCTTACCTGACCGACAACGGCAAAGGGTCGAGCACCATTGAACATGGATGCCTGCCCTTGCCGGTCGGCGGACTATCGAATTCCATCAACCTTAACCACACATTATCGTTATGAGCATTTTCATTTTGACGGGATTCCTCGTTGTTCTGGCCCTGCTGGTCATGTATGCGCTGATCTTGGGCGGTTATTACGAGACACCCGGCCAGATCATTGAAGCGGCAAAAGCCATTACCCTCAAAAAGGCCGATGTCTCCTTGGAATTCCGCGCTTGGGTCGATACCGACTTGCAGGGGAACCCGGAATTGCGGACATGGGTTCTGGGCTTGCCCGACGAGGGTTTTGCCGCTTTGACGCAAAGGCTTGCGGCTTTTTGCGCTGACATGAACATCCAGCTTGAGTGGCTGACGGGGCGGCACATTGATGTGGCGCCGGCAGCTCGGCTGGCCGCGAACACGGTCGTGGTGGATTACCTGAACCTATGCCGGCAGACGTTGATCCACCAAAAAGACGTGGCACTGTTTGCGACCTATCACAAGATCGTGGCGAACCCGTCTGATGCGCGTAACCGGGACATCCGCCGGCGCCTATTCACCCGGTTGATTGCGGAAAACCTGGCACAGCCGTTGCCCGCCTACGAAATGATCATGGCCTCGGAAACCCAGCGCCAAGAACTGGCGGTCAAGTCAATACGGGAGGCTGCGGCTAAGGATTGGACTGTTTTCACCCGAGTGCTGGGTGAAGCATTGGAGACGGGTGGGGGTGAGGAAAAATAAGCCGGGACCCTTGGCGCGATTCCGCAAAGGCCGCAACAGACTGCGACTTAGGGGGGCGCATGAACATCAAATACAGCAATACCCCATTTTTTTACCATGAGGAGAATAACAATGAAAAGATTGAAATTTTGTTCCGTGATGCTGTCGGTGCTAGTGCTGACCGGCTGCTCGCATTTTGGCGGCGAAAATTTGATGGTTGATCGGTTCAGCTTCAACGAGGCCATCAGCGATTCGTGGAAAGACCAAATGTTGTTGAACCTAGTCAAATTGCGCTACGGCGACACCCCTATGTTCCTAGGTGTGCAGTCGGTGATCGCCCAGCATAATATGCGCGGTTCGATGAACATGGGTGGCAGTTGGAGTCAAGGCCCCAGCCCGTGGGCCGGGGCGTTAGGCGGTTCGGCCGAATTCTCGAATTCACCCACGGTCACCTACGCGCCGATGCAAGGGAAAGTCTTCGGCAAAAGCATGCTGACACCCATCCCCCCCGGGAATATCATTAACCTGATCCAATCGGGTTACTCGGTCAAACCCGTGCTCAGGCTCACCCTCAAATCGATCAACGGCCTACGGAATGTGACCGACCCCGATTCTATAGCTAATCCGGAGGACAATCGGTTTTACCATCTGTTGGATGTCATGGCCGAGCTTCAACATGAAAATTATCTCGCGATCAAAGATCTGAAAGACGAAAAGGGGCACACGACCCTGTTGCGCCTGCGTGAGCCGCAAAACGAGAGGATGCGCGACAAACTCTACGAATTCAGAAACTTGCTCGGACTGGACCCGACGGCCAAGGAATATACCATTATCTTTGGCCTTTCAACCGAGAACAGCAGACAGATTGCCATCTTGACTCGGTCTGTCCTTGACGTGCTGACCAACCTGTCAGACTGTATCGAAGTTCCACCTCAGCATGTTGCTGAAAACCGGGCATCAAAGTCCAATCTGGTGACTCAGGTGGGCGGGCTTCAGATCGAACCGTTAATGCGAATCCAGAGTGGCAAGAGCAAGCCCTCCGATGCCTTTACCGCCGTCCCTTACCGGGGAAATTGGTATTGGGTTGAAGACCGCGACTTCCATTCAAAATTTTTGTTTTCCTTCCTGATGATCGTCATGCAATTAGTCGATACCGGAGAAGCACCCGGTAGTCCGTCACTCGTGCTGCCGGCTGGAGGCTAAGTCTCTAGCCTTGAATCTTGCGCCAGACCTTCTAAAGATGGCTTCCCGCGAAGCCCGTCCTAGGTCTGGCGCTCAGGCCCCCCAGCCAATCAGCCAAGCTGTAGGGCATCTATTCGATAAAGCCAAATATAGTTAATATCGCTGCATCACAATTCTATGAATACAAACATTCTTTGGCACCAAGCCAATGTGACCCGACAAATGCGCGAGCGGCAGAATGGGCACAAGAGCTTCGTTCTGTGGTTCACGGGGCTTTCCGGATCTGGCAAATCGACGCTTGCCCACAGTGTCGAGGAGGCATTGTTCCTCCGTGGTTGCCGGACTTATGTGCTTGACGGAGACAATGTGCGGCATGGGCTTTGCGCCGACCTAGGTTTCAGCGATGCCGACCGCACCGAAAACATTCGCCGTGTGGGCGAAGTGAGCAAATTGATTGTTGATGCCGGGTGCATCGCCCTAGTCGCCTTCATTTCACCGTTCCGAGGCGGCCGGGACAGTGTCCGGGCATCCATGGGTGCGGGCGATTTCATCGAGGTGTACTGCCAAGCGCCTTTAAGTGTTTGCGAACGGCGAGATGTGAAGGGGCTTTATAGCAAAGCGAGGCGGGGAGAGATTAGCGAATTCACCGGCATATCGTCCCCCTACGAAGCCCCGGAAAAACCCGAAATCATCGTCATGACGGGGGAATGCGATGTGGGCGGATGCACTAGGCAGATCATTCAACACCTTGAACAAAACGATAAAATCGCCCTATCTGATTCAACCTAATAGAGGCATTGATAAACTTTGAAAATTATAGGAAAATGCTACGCTAATGTGGTGGGCGTTGCACCGAGGCGCATATGGAATAACCATAAATAACGCTGAGCATGCCTGCAAACATATTAGCCCAAGAGGGCCTATCCTTACCGCTTCGTCTGGCTTTTATCATCAATGAGGACAAACATGTACGAGACAACGATTAACAACAATACCCAATTGGATGTGTCAGCGTTTATTGACCAGCGTAACCAAGCGTTCATCAATCATGCAAAGGCGCAGCTCAAAAACTTGGATCAATATTCCACAGAAGCCCTAGAATGGCTGATGATGGAACATTACCAGTTCTCCTTTCGGAACACCAAGTTTCTGGCAGATGCCGCTGAATTGACAGGTTCCTTCGACACCGATGCCGTCCAGAAAGAACTAATCCGTAACCACGCGGAAGAAAACGGACACGCTATTATTTACAAGAAGGCACTTAAAAAAATAGGTGTCGATATCGATACCCGGACGGAATTTCCTTCCACTACACATTTCCTTGATACGATTGGCGAAATAGTGGGCCGGGAACCTTCGACCGTCTTGGGTGCGATGTTCGCCACGGAAACGGCTGCCATCTTTGAACATGAAGTGTTTTTGGAGATTTCCAACGAAGTCCTTAAGCGGCGCAAGCTGGAAGAAGAAGGCAAGAAGCTCGTTTGGTTCCATGAAATGCATTTGAGCGGGGTCGAGCAAAGTCACAGGGACGAGCTAGGCGTATTTCTGCAAGGTTTGCCCCTCGACAAAACCGTGGTCGAAAAGGATGGGCACCGGCCAACCATTAACACCCAGCAGGCGGTCACTGGGGCCGAACTAGCCATTGAGGCCATGACCAAATGGTGGGCCGATCTTTTGGATCAGATTCGTGCGGACAGCAAAACCCGTGATTTTGCCACGGCCTGACCCCACTGTCGCCATGACATTCTCTCAAGATGAGCCAGCGTTTCAGATTGCGCTGAATGCGCCCGTCTGTCCGCGATTGTTACGTGACGATGCCATTCTCACCGAAGGGAATGGCTGGTATCGCACACTCACGCCTTCATCGCCCTGGGCTACCGACGACAATGAGGTTCTCTTTTCAAATCTTGATGAGCAGAACGCAGACGCCGAAATTGAGGGCATTGTCAGCGAGTATCAAAAGTTTGGCCGTCCAATGCGATGGTGCGTCTACCCGTGGACACGGCCCCTGGACCTTGCGGATCGGCTTCTGGGCAGAGGAGCGTCCCGTTCAAATGTCAGGGCATTGGTGTGCGATACCTCGCTTCCCCTGCAACGGGTCGAAGGATCGGAAATTGAACGGGTTGACCCCAATTCCACAGAAGATTACGAAGCCTATATTGGGATCATGGCTTCCGGGGAAATGTCTTCGGGCAAAAAGCTCCCAGCGGACGAGATTGCTTTCAGGCATCGTCGATACCGTGAATTAATCAGCGGGACCGATGCCGTCATGCAGCTTTTCATCGCCCGCTATCAAGGCGTCGTGGCTGGCTGTGGTGCCATGTATCTCAAGGGATGCTCCGCCTATTTGACCGGGGATTATGTCGTCCCGGCTTTCCATGCGCGGGGGCTTTTCCAGTCACTTATCGCCTTCCGCCTGAACCTACTGCATGAAATGGGAATCCCGCTCGTAAGCGGCCATGGGCGCGAGGATACATCAGTGCCTTGGCTTATACGCTTTGGTTTCAAACCCGTATTCCCTTACAGTATCTATCAAATCGATCCTCCGTCGATAGCCGGATGAATGGCATCCGTCCGGTCAGGCCAAGCTCCGACCCGTCAAACCCCGTCGTCGTTGTCGGGGCTGGGGCAGCGGGCATAAGTTGCGCCCTGTCTGCGGCGGAAGCCGGTGCCCGCGTCGTTTTGCTGGAGAAATCAGCGGAACTTGGCGGCACTGTAAGTCAGGCACTTATCCACACGTTGGGGGGGTTGTTTGACGACCAAGGCAGTCTGCTCAATACCGGCCTACCGGCTGAGCTTGCCGAACGCTTGGGCCAAGCGTGTTCGTATACAAAACAGCGGCGTATTGGAAAAACCTGGGTGCTGGATGTCGATCCGGCAAAATACGCAAACGTCATCACGAACTGGGTCACAACCACGCCCAACATTGACATCGTTTTTCACGCCAGCGTCACTAAGCTGTCCATCCATGCAGGCCAGATTGGGCAGATCACTATCTCCTCCAACGGCAATTTCGACAGTGTACAACCTGCGGCTGTGGTTGATGCCACGGGTGATGCCAATGTTGTCCGTTTGGTTGATGCGGAGCGGGTGGCAAATGGCGTGGCCTTAGGAGGGGTCATCCTACAATTTCGCGGCGTTGCCACTGACGCCCTTCGCTTTCCCAATGGAGTTGCCCTGTTAATGGATATCCGCAAGGCGGCAGAGACCCATCAATTACCACCGGAGTGCCTGACCCTGTGGCTAGATACTGGCGTTTACCCTGACGAGGCTTACGCCAAATTCAACGTAACCCCAGAGCAATATGATGCCGCATCCATGCAAACCGCTGCGGCACGGCTGCTGGCTTTTCTCCAAACCAAGCCAGCTTTCGGCCAGGCATTCATCAACGCGCAGGGTCGATTGGGTATCCGTGATGGCGGACGGATCAAGGGGGAATATTGCCTGACGGAAGCGGACATTAAGTCGGGCAAACAGTTTACCGACAGGGCTTGCCGTGCCTGCTGGCCCATTGAGCATTGGCATCCGGGCAAGGGATTAAGCTTGGAATACCTGCCTGCGGGCAGTACTTACGACATACCGCTGCGCAGCCTGAAAGTTGCGGGCTTCACCAATCTGTGGGCAGCCGGGAAATGCCTGTCTGCGGAGCCGCGCGCGCAGGCGTCCGCTCGCGTTGTCGGAACCTGCTGGGCCATGGGTGAGGCCGTGGGCAAATATTTGGGCGGAAATTTGCAATGAACCTAAATTTGGCGGAATGTTTTTTTCAACAAGCGCGGCAACAACCCGGACACCCGTTGATACTGGGCCAGGAACTGGATGATAAAACCAGCTATGCGGAATTTCAGGCAGAGGTTGAATCCCTGAGTGGGAAACTTAGAGATGCCGGGGTTAATCCGGGCGACAATATCGGGCTACATTATCAGAGCGGGCGCGACTATATCGCCTTCGTGTATGCGATATGGAATTGCCGTGCCTGTGTAACCCCTTTGCCATTTGAATTGACTGCCACGGAAAAACAACAGATATTTCAATATATCCATATAGACGCAGCCATATCTAGTGTAAAGCTCCTAGATCAGCTTCTTGGCTCTGCCGCCGAAACGAAGGCTTTTCCGCTCACGGAGCAGGCCGTTTACCTCAAGCTTAATGCCCAATGCGAGGCACCGCCACAATTGGCCGGGATCAATGCCGCGTTCATCCGATTCACCTCCGGCACCACGGGCGATGCCAAGGGAGTGGTGCTATCGCATGAATCCATTTTTGAACGCATCCACGCAGCCAATCAAATTCTGGAGATCGGCGCAAAGGATCGTATCTTGTGGCTACTGTCAATGGATTATCATTTTGCGGTTTCCATCGTCGCTTATCTGACGTTTGGCGCCAGTATCATCCTACCCAAAAATGGTTTTGGCATTACCCTACTCACGGCTGCGTCGCGTCACCAGGCTACGCTAATCTATGGCTCGCCCACCCATTATGCGATGATGACGCAAGATGACAGCAATGCCAGTCTGCCTCCCGAATTGCGGCTTGCCATTGTGACCACCACCGCCCTGCACGAAGATGCCGCCGCCAATTTTTACCAGCGTTTCGGGCGCGTCCTCAATGAAACTTACGGTATCATCGAATTGGGTTTGCCAGCGATTAATGTCAGCCAGTCGAGAGACAAGCAGGGTTCTGTCGGCAGAATACTGCCTGACTATGCCCTGCGGCTTGATTGCCCCCCCGGCCAGCAACAAGGGGAAATAACCATAAAGGGCAAGGGGATGCTGGATGCCTATTACTCGCCTTGGCGATCACGCGAGACCCTCTTGCAGCAAAACGGCGGTTGGTTCAGGACCGGTGACTTAGGCAGGTTGGACGGGGATGGATTCCTTTACATTGTTGGCCGCAGTAAAGAAATGATCAGTGTTGGCGGCATGAAGTTCTTCCCCGAAGAAGTGGAGGCCGTGCTGGAAAAACATCCGGCCATTCAAAGTGCCACGGTGTTTGGCGTCCAAGAAAAATCCTCATGGGGCGAACCCGCCTGGTCGCATCTGGTGCTGAAAGAAAACGAGGACCAACCCAGCGAGGACGAGTTGAGAACTTACTGCAAGCAATATTTGGCCGCCCATAAAATTCCAGCCCGGTTCCTGTGGGTCAGGCAGCTATCCTATACGGCCAGCGGCAAAAAGATTCGCAACCCCGATAAATTAAGACATTTTTAACCATGAGATTTGCTATGGACATACATGACGCTTTACGTAGCTATATTATCAACGAAGCCTTTAAGGGTACGGTTCCAGAAGGTTTTGACGATGACTATGACCTGATTGAATCGGGGGCCATGGACTCACTTTTTATGATGAACTTAATCACCTACCTTGGACAACAACATCAGGTTGAGTTTGGCATGAATGATATGGTGCCAAAAAACTTCAAGTCGATCAATGCATTGTCTGAGTTTTCACGGAACAAGTTGGCATCGGCTCAATAAAGATAACGATAAGGGAACCTCGAAAAACCCCGCACTTCGACTGGCTCAGTGCGAACGGCATATTATCAATCAACGGGTTCCGTTCGTGCTGAGCGTGTCGAAGCATGAATGGAACGGGTTTTTCGAGGTTCCCATAAGTATGTCAAGTAACGAGTATAGAATCGAATCTGCATTGGACAGCCTGTGCAGACCTTCCCTCATCCAAATGGAGCCGCATATTATTGCGGCAAAGTTTGATCTCATGAAGATTGTTCCGGCCCGGCACATTCTGGAAACTGCCTTGGCAAACGGCGATTTGAAAAAGCCCTGAAAAAGGCAGACGAGTTGGATGTGTTAGGGCTATTGGCAACCCATAGCGGCACTTGCGGTGGTTTTCTGCTGCCCGGCAATGCCTCTGAGGAAACTATAGCTTGCTTGGAAGCCGAAGTTGCTGAAATTGGACATGTCTTTCGCGCCAAAACTTTAAAAATGCTGTATTAGTTTACGATGTATTGGAAATCCATGTGCGCAAAGGCTTTTGTGGCGTTTTTTCTACCGCAAAGAGTCGGGATTAACCGAGTCGCACTATAGGCTAAGGCAAACTTTCAGTGAAAATCAAATCCAATGCTGATTGAACTCACCTTAGCAGGGGGAGGCGCCACGCTTTGGCATAAACTGAGGCGCAAACAACCCACGCTGCTCGAACAGTTGGCAGAAAAACAGAACCAACCCATTGCAATCAGCACCAAAAAGCTCGTCTCCGATCTTAAAAATGCCATTTGGGGGAATGACCGGCAAGACCTCCAACTGAAACTCGATCCAACAATGCAGACGGAGGTTGATCTCCGCAACCAAAGGGAAACCCGCAATTTAGCACTTTCCGCCGGGGCCACGGGGCTTGCGATTCTGGGAAACACATCCCCTGCTTTTTATCTGTTGGGCAGCGCTGCGGTGGTCTATCTGGGGCGGCACATTTTACAAACCGTTTGGCGAGACTTCAAGAAAAAGCACTTTATCAGCGTCACGTTGGTTTCTGTCATCCTGATGTTTGGCATGATTGCCGCTGGCAAACTCGTGCTGGCGGCGATAGCCGGGCTTATGGGGGGTGTATTGGTGAAGCTGATCAGAAAAGCCGAAGACAGATCGCAAAAACAGTTGATTGACGTTTTTTCGGGGCATCCCAACCACATTTGGTTAGAAAAAGACGGCGTGGAAATTCATGTTTCGTTCGAAAGCGTACAACAAAACGATGTGGTGGTGGTCAATGCAGGAGAAATCATTCCCGTCGATGGCGTGATCAAGGCGGGGTCGGCCAGCATCGACCAACATATTTTGACGGGGGAAAGCCAACCCGTGGACAGGGGCGCAGGGGAAAACGTATTCGCGGCAACGCTGGTGTTGGCGGGGCGCATTAGCATTCAGGTTGAAACCGCTGGCGAAAAAACAGTGGCGGCCAATATCGGGCGGGTATTGAATAATACCAGCAGCTATAAAGACAACCTAATGCTTCGCGGCAAAAAGATTGCCGACCGCCTGTTGCCCGTGGAATTTGGCACGGCATTGATAACATTATGGCTGCTTGGCCCGGTGGCTGCCATGGCAGTGCTTTGGTCAGGACTGGGTTATCGCATGATGCTTTATGGCCCCATTAGTGTCTTAAGCTACCTACAAATTTTGGCGCGGCAAGGCATTTTGATCAAGGATGGGCGGGTATTGGAATCTGTGCGCCAAGTGGATACGGTAGTATTTGACAAAACCGGCACATTGACGCTTGAACAGCCTAGCATCGGCATGATTCATCTGCTGGCGGGCTACGACGAAAAACAAGTTTTATACTATGCCGCCAGTGCGGAGTTCCGACAATCCCATCCTATCGCCAAGGCCATTGTCGAAAAGGCGCAACGGCATGGCGTAACGCCATCCACGCCAGATGCGACCAGTTACGAGGTGGGTTACGGAATCAAAGTACATTTGGGGCAAAAGTCCGTGCGGGTCGGCAGTGTGCGGTTCATGTTGCGCGAAGGGCTGCATTTGCCTGAACGACTGGATGGATTGCAACGACAGGCGGAGGCGCAGGGGCATTCGCTCATTTATGTGGGAATCGACAACGAAGTCGCAGGCGTGCTGGAAATGCAGCCCAGCATTCGCCCCGAAGCCCATGAATTAATCAAAGCCCTGCAAGGGCGAGGGCTGACCACTTACATCATTTCCGGCGACCACGTTCAACCCACGCGCAACATCGCCAAACAACTCGGCATCGACCACTATTTTGCGGAAACCCTGCCCGAAGAAAAAGCAGGGTTGATTGACAAGTTGCGCAGTGAAGGCAAGTTTGTCTGTTACATAGGCGATGGCATCAATGACGCTATTGCGCTGAAATCCGCGCAAATTTCCATTTCACTGAAAGGCGCATCCAGCGCGGCAACAGATACCGCACAAATCATCTTCATGGATGGCACTTTGGCCCCGTTCAACAAACTCCTTCAGATCACGGATGAATTTGAAGTTACCATGCGGAATAATTTTCTTTTGAGCATCGCCCCGGGCCTAGTCAATATAAGTGGAGTCTACCTGCTTCACTCCGGCATCGCCGCCAGTATGGGGCTTTTCTATGCCGGCACTACGGTGGGCTTGGCCAATACCCTCCTGCCCTTGATTCGGCATCAGGATACCCACACGAAAAAAAGCGGTGGTGCTCCACGTTGACATACAAGGTCTGGCGGGGCAGGAAATCCATTCATACGTTGACCATTTTTGGTTTCCGGCATAGACATGCAGTTTTTCACTGGGCGGTTTACCGTCTTTTCAAGTTAATTCCAGCAGAACATAAGGGCCAAGTCGGCGGTCAGGGCTGGAAGCGAGGGAAGATTTGTACCGCGATGCATGTTGCGGTCTCCTTTGCCGGATGCCTGGAAGTTTTGCAAGACAACCAATATTATACCACTTAGAATGCCGTAGTACCTTTATATATCATGCCCTTACAGTCATGTTTTAGACTTTTTGAGTCCCGAAACCTTAGTTGACAATTTATAAAACTTACGATTGCCCGCACAATCATACAAAATTCCCCCGGTCGCTGGCTGTTCCTATATTACTTACAAATTTGATACTTGGCTAAATATTCAATCTCAAGCGTCGCATATTGGTTTTTTTTTATATTCACCCTAGCTTGGTAAGTGCTACAATTAAAGCCAGCGCGGTCGCAAGAATTATATTTTTGTGGCTAATCGGCCTCGGCCTAGGCAAGGCCGTTGCTATCGGCTCGGGGGATCGCTGGCACAAAGCACCCCTAAGCTATTGACATTTCAACTTAAAGTTAACTGGAGACCACCATGGCGATACTTGATTCCGAAGCCTCGTTTGAAGAAAAGCTCACTGCCGCCGCCCGTGCG
>Ga0268283_1001220_pt1 | contig 12947 bp, 11 predicted proteins | sample saktaG_13_FD_190140 | JGI IMG/M metagenome (GOLD analysis project Ga0268283, IMG submission 190140) | Saline water microbial communities from Sakinaw Lake, British Columbia, Canada - sak_2013_06_06_36m | ecosystem: Environmental > Aquatic > Non-marine Saline and Alkaline > Saline ... | reverse complement strand
ACTTCGGAGGCAAGGTTGCTTTTTGGATTTTCAAGTTCTTCAAATGAAGGCATAAAGCCAAGCCAACCCATTGATATGGCAAAAAACATTAAAATTATGAGGACAAGTGTTGCTGCAAATGCTTTCCAGAAGCGTTTAAGCCAGTCCCCCATTTTAAGTTCCTTCTTTTTTACCATGACTGAAAATGATTAAAGCAGCTCTAATGATTCATAATACGGATGCCAACATCGCTGATGCCCCTTAGTTCCTTCTCGCGCATGGCTTGTTCTATGCCAATGAGGTATGTGCCGCCATGAGGAAAACGAACGCCTTGTTTAAATAGTATGCGACAGTCCTTGATGCTGCCCATACCTTTTCCATACCATTTACCATCAGGGGCTGCCAGGAGGCATTGCACAGTGTCGAGGGATTTGCCCCCTCCCGGAAAACGGGTTGTAACAAAAAGATATAAATTCCGGTAGCGGTAATCCGTCCGGTTTCGCACGTTCAGGTAAAAATCAAAATAATGCATCGTATCGGTAACCTGAATGTTGTAATAGAGTGTATCATGCTGTTTCCATGATCCGGAAGGAATATTCTGGTTTTCTTCGTAAAAGGCATCTCTGGCGCATGCTGTAAGGATCAATATTCCAAATATTGTATTAAAGTACAACAGCTTTATGGTGTGCTTCATGCCCTGGGATTCTTCGGTTTATCAAATCGGGTAAGATCGTCGAGTCCGACAACGTTTTCGAAGTCGCTCTTTTTCTCCGTAACCTTTGTAAAATTTTCCAGATTCTCGGGCATCTGTCCCTTTTTGTTCTGTTCGATTATTGCTTTTACATGGGTTACCGGAATTGCAAACATCTCGTTCTCGTTGCCTTTGTAACCATAATACAATAAGTCGGCAAATACGTCTGTTTTTTGATGTACTGCTTCTCCTTTTTTAGTTTTAAGTATTACGGGTTCAGGAAAATGCTTCAGTGCATCCAGATAAGCATCATATTCAAAGTTGAGGCAGCATTTAAGTTTTGCGCATTGGCCTGCAAGCTTTTGTGGATTTGGGGAAAGTTGCTGCGCCCTGGCCGAATTAGTAGAAACCGAATGGAAATTATTTAGCCAGGATGAGCAACAGAGTTCGCGGCCACATGAACCAATACCACCCAGGCGTCCGGCTTCCTGCCTTGCCCCTATCTGGCGCATTTCGATACGAACCTTAAATTCATCGGCCAGTACTTTGATAAGTTCCCTGAAATCAACACGATTATCAGCGGTATAGAAGAAAACAGCTTTCGTATCATCACCCTGGTATTCCACATCGTTTATCTTCATGTTCAGGTTAAGCCGAACTGCAATTTTGCGGGCCTTGAAAATAGCCTCATCTTCATGAGCAACAGCTACCAGCCATTTTTCAATATCAGTAAGACGGGCTTTTCGGTAAACTTTCTTTATATCCTCACGCTGACGATCAAGATTGTGTTTCTGCATCTGCAAACGCACAAGTTCACCTTTAAGGGAAATAATTCCAATATCATGACCGGGAGAGGCTTCCACTGCCACAATGTCTCCAACATGAAGGTCATTGTCGGAGGGAAGCCGGAAATAATCCTTGCGGTTGTTTTTAAACCTTACTTCAACACAATCGAATGCCGTATAATGTTCTGGTTTGGGAATATCCTTCAACCAATCGAAAACATCCATTTTACTGCAACCATGATTAAATATACCTTCATTCTTATTATAAAGTTTTGGCCCATGGCAGCAACCACGTGTTAAGAAATTGTTTGTTTCGGGATCAACCTGTTCTTTCTCTTCCATATAAAAATTCATTCGGTGATGGTTAATTAACCTTGTATCATTGCCTGTTGTCTTTGGCAGATTTATTCACCAAATAGCCGGTAGCGGCAAAGTTACATTTTTTTAGTATCAGGTTTCGCGGTGGCGGGTATTTTAAGAAGTTCGGCCATAGTTAATGAAAGATCAGCAAACAGAATGGAAATGTTAGCATTACGTTCAATATGATAGAAAGCTTTTTCAAACTCCTCAGCAATATTTTGTGCATTAGCTTTATGAATAAACGATGAGAATTTTTGAACAAATTCCAGTTCCTTCCCTTCAAATTTTAAACTGTTGTCATTACCGTGTCTGTAAACCAGGCACGACCTAACTATGCGCAAACCATAGGCAAAAAAATCTTTTAATCTTTCGCGGCCAAGTGCAGATATACCAGTCCCGAAAGCAAGCATCTTAATTACATCTCCGGACCAACACATGAGCATCCAGTTACGGAATTGCTCAAAATTATAATTCTCAGCTCCGATCCGGCGCACCATCAGGTTGGCTTCAACAAGATTCCCATCAGCCATTAATGCCACCTGGCTGGCAGCAGTATCAGTTATTTCATAGCGCCCCAAAAGGAATTGCTTGACTTCTTCGTCACTTAGTGGCGGAATTTTTACGAGCTGTGTCCGCGACAATATTGTACTGATTACCTGGTCGGAATTCTCCGATACCAGAATGAACAATGTTTTTTCGGGCGGCTCTTCAATAATCTTCAATAGTTTGGGAGCAGCAGCATGGAAGAGTTTCTCAACCATCCAAATAATCATTACCTTGTATTCTGCTTCAAATGATTTGTAGCTCAATGTCCGTACAACCTCACTTGCATCTTCAGCATTAATGATACCCTGCTTCTTTTCTATCCCAATCTCATCGTACCAGTCGAAAAGCGAGATAAAACCTGCCTTTTCTATCATTAGTTTACGCCAATGCACAAGAAACAGGCTACTCACAGGTTTCTTCTCATCTATCTCTTTTGTTTTTGCAACAGGATATATGAAATGAAGGTCGGGATGTGCAAGTTTGGCGTATTTTACACATGATGGGCACACCCCACAAGCATCGTCCAACCCGCGCTGTTGGCAATTTATATATTGTGCATAAGCAACAGCAAGCGCCAGGTTACCTGATCCTTCCGGGCCGAGGAATAATTGTGCATGGCTAACGCGGTTTTCACGAACGGTATGTACCAGCCTTTCTTTAATCGCTTGTTGTCCTGGTATATCTTTAAATAACATTATGCTTGTGCTTTTTAACAGGGGGTACAAAAGTAAGTTTTTGGGATGAGATGGAAGTGCTTTTTTGCAGGGATGTGATGAGAAGGATTGAAAGGCGATAATTTTGAAAACAGGAAAGTACTTAATGTGAAAATGAGGCAATAGTCAGAAATGATTTTTCTGACTCAGGAAATGCCAAAGATGAACAGAATAATTACCCGCGTCACCGATTTAGAAATACTTCAACAATCTATCTGCCAACCACAAATTTCTGATAGTATCTCATCCTGCTGTCCGAAATCGTAAGCACATACATGCCTGGGCTAAAGGATGAAATATCAATGCTGAAAAAATCGTGGGATTCACTAGAACGACTATACATTTGCTTTCCATTTAGGTCGGAAATAAGAATAGAAAAATTGCTGCTGACTGATGCAGGGACTTTGCATTCTATTTTATCAGTTGCCAGGCTCTTTCCAATAATCATTGTTTCCTTAGTTAGTGGCAGCTCTCCAATTCCCGGAGGCGGTGGAAGAAAAAGTGTATAATAAGCCCACTTAAAAAGTGAAACCCTGTTCTGATATGTGTCAATCAGCGCCGGATCGAATAAGAAGGTGAGTTCCTTCTCCCCCTCGAAATAATTATGGTAATTCCAAACCGCTGAACTCAATCCCTGTAATGGATATGTGGCAGGCCCCATGTTATACACCGACACAGCTTTTTGGGCAGGGGTGCATCCGTCAACCCACCATGCTGTGGGGAATGTCCAGCGGAGAGTATCAAGGGGCAAGTTGTTTCCCGGCAGGGCAATCGGGTCAAGTTCAGGGACCCCCAGACCACCGTCGTCGCCATAAGATTGTGCATTGTATTCGCTAATCCCAAGAATGTCAAACACGAAATCGCCCTGAACAAAACTAAGCGGCGCACCGCCATACCTGTCGTATAGGAGATCTGTACCCATAAGCCATAACCTCCCACCGCTTTGTAGAATTGTAATTAATTCATTATTGTCGGTGTCGTTTCCATTCCATAAGTAATTACCAACCCCATCAGTTGAACAATACCAGATTACAAACTGATATAAACGCATTTCGGCAAAAGTGGGCGACCTGAGACTGTCACGTGTACTGAACACATCATAATCAATACCGGCTGCTGTAAGCGCCGTGAGGACAGTATCAGTATTATCGGCAAATACACCATTGTCATTCACGAAAAGTGCTTTTTGTTGGGCAGTGGAATGTTTTGGAACCAAAAAAGCCAGCGAAATGACAAACAGGGAAAAGATGAGTTTTTTCATTTCAATAAATATTTTATATGGGTGGAACAAATTATAAAAGTCTATGCTTAAATACTTCCATTGTCTATTCCTCTACAAATATAAGAAAATTGACATGAACATCAGAACCCCGAAACAATAGCCTTTTTCTTATGCGCACAGATTTTGGCCCCCATGAATTCACGGTTGAGACGTGAGATATTGGTAATGGAAATCTGCTTGGGACATTCAGCTTCGCATGCCCCGGTATTTGTACAATTTCCAAAGCCCAACTCGTCCATCTTTTTTACCATGGCCTGAACACGTTCTGTGGCCTCCACTTTACCTTGGGGTAATAAGGCAAGCTGTGAAACTTTTGCTGAAACGAACAGCATCGCCGAAGCATTTTTACAAGCAGCAACGCAAGCCCCACATCCTATACATGCAGCGGCATCCATGCTAAGGTCAGCATTTTCCTTTGGTACAGGAATTGAGTTGGCATCCGGCACCCCACCGGTATTAACTGAAACATAACCTCCAGCCTGGATAATAGTATCAAAAGCTGTGCGGTCAACAATCAAGTCTTTTATAACGGGAAATGGGCGGGCACGCCATGGCTCAATAACAATGGTATCGCCATCCTTAAATTTGCGCATATGCAACTGGCAGGTGGTAACGGCATCGTCAGGTCCGTGTGGCCGGCCATTGATGTAGAGGCTGCAGGCACCGCAAATACCTTCGCGACAATCGTGGTCGAAAGCAACGGGTTCATCACCTTTTCGTACAAGCCCTTCGTTGAATACATCCAGCATTTCGAGAAATGAGCTATTCTGCGAGATTTCGTCAATTTTATATGTAACAAATTTTCCTTTGGCTTTGGCGCTTTTCTGCCGCCATATTTTGAGGGTAAAATTCATAGTTGTGTAATTTAATTAGGCACTAGGCATTAGGCACTAGGCACAAGCATTTTCTATTTTTTTGATTAAGGAATTGAGCATTTTCCCTACTTCTTCGATTGAAGTAAAAAGGGATAACTTGTTTTCTGATTGAATATAATTTAGTTTTTCGGCGATTAGTAATTCTGTTTCCAATTCATACAAAGAACCGCGCGCTATTTTAAGGAATCCGGCATAAGATTTTGAACTGTTTCTTCGGTATCCTTCAGCAATGTTCGCAGGAATAGAAATAGCAGACCTTCTCATCTGGCTCACCAAACCGTATTGTTCATTTGCAGGAAACATTTTGGATTCAGAGTATACCGCTATCACGATTTCCATCGACTTCTGCCATACCTGAAGATCCTTGTATGAATTAACCTGCCCCATGAACTTTTGCCTATTGCCTAATGCCTCTTATTATTTATAGTTACGCTGCTTAACCTCAATTGATTCATATTGTAATGTTTCTGTATTAAGAATAGCTTCCTTTCCTTCGCCGGCAAATTCCCAGGCAGCAACGTACATATATTCGTTGTCGTTGCGCAATGCTTCACCTTCAGGAGTCTGGTATTCCTCGCGGAAATGTCCACCGCATGATTCGTTACGTTTAAGGGCATCCAAAGCCATGAGTTCGCCGAGTTCGATAAAATCGGCCACACGGAGGGCTTTTTCAAGTTCGGTGTTCATCTCATTTGTTTCTCCCGGAATTTTAACATCATTCCAGAAATCTTCGCGTAATTTTTGGATCAGTCCGATGGCTTTCGTCAGCCCTTCAGCATTGCGGCCCATCCCGACATTCTCCCACATAATTTTACCCAATAACTTGTGAAAATCGTCAACCGTTTTTGTTCCTTTAACGTTCATGAGCTTATCAATCCTCTTGCGCGCTTCATCTTCGGTGGCCTGGAATTCGGGCAGGTTTGTAGAAAAACGAGGAACATTGATCTGATCAGCCAAATAGTTTTGCAAAGTATATGGCAGCACAAAGTAACCATCAGCCAGGCCTTGCATAAGTGCAGAAGCACCAAGACGGTTAGCCCCATGGTCGGAGAAATTAGCTTCACCTGCAACGAATAGCCCCTGTACATTGGACATCAGGTCGTAATCCACCCATAGTCCGCCCATTGTGTAATGAACGGCGGGGTAAATCATCATTGGCGTCTCATAAGGGTTTTCATTCACTATCTTTTCGTACATCTGGAACAAGTTGCCGTAGCGTTCCTCAATCACATTTCGCCCAAGCCGGGCAATTGAAAAAGCAAAATCCAGAAAAACAGCTAATCCGGTTTCTCCGACACCAAAACCGGCATCGCAACGTTCTTTTGCTGCACGTGAAGCTACATCACGCGGAACAAGATTGCCAAATGCAGGGTATCGTCTTTCAAGATAATAGTCGCGGTTTTCTTCAGCTATCTCAGAAGGTTTCATCCTGCCATGGCGAAGGCTTTCGGCATCTTCTTTCTTCTGGGGAACCCAGATACGCCCATCGTTGCGGAGACTTTCGCTCATCAAAGTAAGTTTGCTTTGATAATCGCCATGAACAGGGATGCATGTGGGATGGATCTGTGTAAAACATGGATTTCCAAAACAAGCACCACGTTTGTAAGCTTTCCAGATAGCACTGGTGTTTGAACCCATAGCGTTCGTGGACAGAAAGAATGCATTGCCATAACCACCGGTACATAGAACAACTGCGTGTGCAGCATAGCGCTCGAGTTCACCGGTAACGAGATTCCGTGCAATGATCCCACGGGCCCGACCTTCCACAAGGACGAGATCTACCATCTCATGGCGGGTGAATAATTCAACCTTACCTTTGGCAACCTGCCTGCTGAGTGCACTATATGCGCCAAGTAAAAGCTGCTGTCCTGTTTGGCCACGGGCATAAAAAGTGCGCGAAACCTGCGCTCCACCAAATGAACGGTTATCTAACAATCCACCATATTCACGGGCAAACGGGACGCCTTGTGCCACACATTGATCAATAATGCTGTTGCTCACTTCGGCCAGGCGGTAAACATTGGCCTCGCGTGCGCGGTAATCTCCGCCTTTGATGGTATCGTAAAAGAGCCTGTAAACACTGTCGCCGTCATTCTGATAATTCTTGGCAGCATTAATACCTCCTTGTGCCGCAATACTGTGAGCCCGGCGTGGGCTATCCTGATAGCAAAAATTCTTAACGTTGAACCCCAATTCGCCAAGGGAAGCGGCTGCCGAAGCTCCTGCAAGACCTGTCCCCACCACAATAATATCAAGCTTTCGCTTGTTGGAGGGGTTAACCAGGTTAATATGGTCTTTGTAGTGCTTCCATTTTTCAGGTAACGGACCCAAAGGTATTTTAGAATTCAGGTTTGTCATACAATAAATGTTTCAGGATCATTTAACAAAAAACAGGAAGTAAAGAGGAATAATTGCAAATCCAGCTGGAACGACAATGGAATAGATTGTTCCGATTGCTTTAATTACCGGTGTGTATTTGCTGTGCGTTAACCCAAGGGTCTGAAAAGCCGATTGAAAGGCATGTTGCAAGTGAAACCCAAGAAATACCATCAGGATTATATATAGAATTGAATAAAGATCGGAGGAGAACAACAGTTGCGCCATCGTATAAAATTCATGAGGTTTAACGCCTGCAGGTGGTTCAACCAAACCGAGCTTCACAAAATAGAAATTGCTGAAATGTATAATCAGAAAAACAAATACTATTGCTCCTGTATGGATCATGTATTTGGAAAAAAACGATGTATGCGAAAAACCTTCTACCTTGTATCTGTTGGGCCGCGCCATCCAATTGTATACCTGGATTATAATACCAATAAGGATATGGATAAGAAATCCTCCGAAAAGCACTATTTCAAATACCTTGATCAACGGATTGGTGGTCATAAAATGAACCGCTTCGGTGAATAAAGCGCCGCCATCATTCAAAAGCATCAGCAGGTTTATGCTAAGATGCACAACCAGGAATGATATCAGGAACAATCCAGCCAGTGCCATTATTATCTTCTTTGTAACTGAAGAATAAGATAAATTTATTGTACTCATAATAATACAGTTTAGCTAAAAAAATTACCAGCCGTCGAGCCCTTTATACATCCGTTTTTCTTTCTACATTTGTGCTTACCATTGCCTGAAACAAATTTATGAGAAATATTTTTGCATTCACTCAACTTTTCTAATTAAAACGCTATTTAAAACGAATATAGATACTTGATGTATTATGAGATACTCCGGAATAACCCCACAACTATTTATTCGCAACCGTGCCAGATTACTTAAAAGGCTAAAGCCTCAGGCACTGGCTATCCTTCATTCCAACGACGAGATGCCACGCAATGGTGATCAAACCTACGTTTTCAGGCAGAATTCCGATATGTTTTACCTTACCGGCCTCGACCAGGAAAAGAGCATCCTCACAATATGCCCCAACCACCCTGTGGAAGCATTGCGCGAAATTATCTTCGTGGTAAAGACCAATGACTTAATGGTTACCTGGTATGGCCACAAATATACTCTTGAGCAGGCCAGCGAATTATCGGGAGTGAAAACTGCAAAGTGGCTTGACGAATTCGACTCAACATTAAAAGACCTGATGTCGCGAGCTGAATATGTTTATCTCAACCAGAATGAAAACATCCGTTTTTCAACTGAAGTATTATCCCGGGATTTGCGCTTCGCCCAGAAGCTCCGTAATGATTATCCTTTGCATGCCTTTGAACGGCTGGCTCCGCTGGTGAACGAGCTTCGGACAATAAAAGAACCTGAGGAACTGGGAATATTGCAAAAAGCTTGTGATATTACCGGGTTAGCATTTCGCAGGATACTTGGGTTTGTAAAACCTGGCGTGTTGGAATACGAAATTGAAGCCGAAATAACACATGAATTTATCCGTAACGGGGCTTCAGGCCATGCTTATGCTCCTATCATTGCTTCTGGCACCAACGCATGTATACTTCATTACAACGAGAACGACAAACCTTGCAATAATGGAGATCTTATTCTCCTGGATTTTGGTGCTGAATACGGCAATTACGCTGCTGACCTTTCGCGAACCATCCCTGCTAATGGTAAATTTACACCTAGACAACGCCAGGTTTACGATGCCGTTTTGAGAGTGATGCGTAAAGCTACTAAAATGCTGGTTCCTGATACCACAATCGATAAATGGCATGCCGAAGTCTGTCGCATCATGGAAAAGGAACTAATAGGACTTGGTCTCTTCACAGAAGAAGATATTAAAGCTCAGGATGCCGCCAGCCCTATGTTCTTTAATTATTACATGCATGGAACAGGTCATTTCTTAGGACTGGATGTACATGATGTTGGCAGCAAACAAATGCCGCTACAGGAAGGGATGGTTCTTACCTGCGAGCCCGGCATTTACATCAGGGAAGAGGGAATTGGCATTCGTCTTGAAAATGATATTATGGTTGCCCAGGAACCAGTTGACCTTATGGCTGGTATCCCTCTTGATCCAGATGAAATAGAGGTCTTGATGGCAAAATAGTACTAGTTTCTCTTCTTTTTTTAGTAAATAACCAACTTAGTTGACGATACTTTGCCATATTTTTTTCTATTCAACGATTTACGTCAATAGATGTTAATATCTGCTTTACCGGATAAACCGCTGGCAATTTTTTGAGATTATGCATCCGGTAAATTAGAAAATACATAGCAACCCTTCCACCCCTGACTACGGGAATAGTATCGCATGGCTCTATCGATTGGAAGTAATCACAATACAGTGGCAGGGGGTCTTTATAATCACGTCCGGAAGTAATGTAATATGCATCCATGTTTCTTTTGAACCCTCCCCTTAACTCATTTATCCAGGCATAAAAATGGAGGTCTTTAAGTTTCCCGATACCAAATACTTTCCTGTGCATCGGCCTGGCAATATAATAATCGATATTTGATAGAGGAAACCATCGAAAACTTATAAATACTGCATTGGGATCCATTATCCCGTTGCGAATATCCCGCTCTACGATCATCGGCATTTTATCCCGAAGTTGATGCCAACCAAACATATCAAGAGAAGGATCGTTTCGCCCAAGTTCCGTAATCATTGAATGTTCTTTATCTTTATTTAACCATCCTGTCTTTATCTGGAAAACACCGGCAATTAATATTACAAGCAGAAACCCTGTTGAAAGAAAAATGTACCTATTCAACATCCGAAACCTATTTTCATATTTTTGTCGAAGGTACAAAGCAGAGAGGGGTATCAACGTTGTATAAGCCATGCCCGTCCAGTGAGGCAATGTAGGCCTGAACAACGAAATCACCAAAAATGTTAAAATTAATGGCAATGCGGTAAGCAATAAAATTGCAGATAAAGGTTGTTCATCCTTGGCCCGGTGGCGGCAAATTTTTAGAACTGCCCATATAATGAGGATTACATTAACCGGGTTATTGTAAAGAAACTGCCCACCCAGCTCAGTCAGAAAAGTCAATAAATTTAATCCTTCCGAGAATATTCCTGCCCTGCCACCCTGATACCCAAAACTGATAAAGTGGTTAGCTGAATTCCATATCAATACAGGTGAAAATAAAAATATAACTATGATTGCAGCAAGATAAACCTCTTTTGCCATAAGCCATTTGCGATTATAAATTGCGATGTAAGCTACAGTTCCAATAATCAGAAAAGCCGAAGTGTATTTGGATAACATTGCCAGTCCCATTGTTAGGCTAGCCAGCAGGATCAGCTTTCGGCTTTCCGCAGATAAATCCTTATCCGGAAGAGCTTTCAGTAGCAAGTATAGGCTAAACAGCCAAAAAACAGATTGAGGTGCATCGGGTAAAATGAAAACACCGGCAATGATAAATCCATATATCGAAGCAGTGTAGAGAAGTGCAGAATACCAGCCAGTTAGCTCGTCTTTCATGAGCCGGCCAATGCAGAACATAAGCCAGGTGTTTAATGTACCCGCTGCCACTGCGCCAAGCCTAACGAAAAATTCCTGTGTAAAATGCAGATTGAAGGTGAATAAGCGGATAATAAACGCGACCATTGGAGGATGATCAAAATAGGAAAGATCTGGAAACAGCGCGTAAGTAAAATAATACACTTCGTCGTTCCCGAACTCTAGTAAACCAGCAAGAAACGTGCGTAATACTGTAGAAAGAAATAACAACAAGACGAGATTCCTGCGCATCAACGGTGAAATTTTCAGCGATTCGTTCATATTGGTTTACTCCTTCATCTACTGAACAATTTCTTCCTGAACAAAAAGATATTTACCAGGAAAAATAATAATGTCGCATAAGCAATAATCCTGGTAATCAGCGTTCCAGTTTTATCAATATGGGCAACAGGCATAAGCGGCAGGCCTTCTCCCTCATAGCGGAAAACCGGATTCAGTAAAAAGCGCGTACCAGGACCATCCCATTTGTTCGGGAATAGGATCTCTGCCCGGATATAAGTGTCATCACCACCAAACTCATAAGAAGCCACTTTCCCCCTGAATACAGTATGTTCTATTTTGCCCCCCTGCCCGATAAAACTGATCTGCTTTGGTGTTTGGCTAACTTCCACGGTGAAAGTATTGCCGTTCATGTGAGCTGATTTTAAAAATGGCATCTGCTTGGCATAGGCAATCTTTTCCGGAAAGCCGTCCTCTTCTGTCATATATATACGGGCACCATAAGCTTTCCCATCTTTCAATGCTTTTACAATATCGCTTTGTTTTGTAGAAGTAGCATTAATAAATGTGCAATCACCGCCAACCAGATGCGGATTTGAAATATCATGGGCATCATCATTTGCAAGTATAAAAGCTGGATGGCCTGCCGACAATGCCGAATCCCAATGCATTTCTGAACAAGTGAAGTGGTTAAAGACTTCTATAAGATCATAACCTGTAAGATATTTGAAATCAGACGGTTCGTATCCATCTCTCAGGTTTGGATGGGCCATCGCAATAATGTCGTTATCAGGGCGCAATCTGTTAATTATATTCTGTTTATGGCTGAGGCTTTGCCAAAAGGGATAATCGAGCCACAACTCCTTTCTGGCTCCAATACATACCTGATGCCATTTACGAATCCCAAACCCATGCTCATAGGCTGGAATATATCCCGGTTCATGTTTCCCATAACTATTAATATTCTGGTAATCTGAAAAACAAAGTAAATCATATTTAAGTTTATGGTAAAGATCAAATACAGCTTTGCTTTGATTATTCCTTCCGCTTGTCAGTCCATACCAAACCCTCGTTTGCACCTGAAAATTAGCTTTAAGCCAGTGTGAGCTATCCATGTCCTGATATGGATTATATATTCTGGAACCATGAAATGGAGCTGGTAAAGGGAAGATGTACCTTGGAGCATTCAGGTTGATAAAGATGCCGGTCAGGACAATACCTGCAATCAAAAGCAGAAGAATTCCAGAAACGAACTTCAGTTTACGAAAAGGCATAACGCAGATATAAAAGCAAATACTGCAACTAACAGTAAGACAAAAGTAAGCAGTTTATTTCACTTCCCGGTAAAGCCATAACTTTGATAATTTATTAATACTACGGTTTTTTTATGTAATTTCACGAAGCTACATAGTATGTCTGTTTTGAATCAAGAAGCCTCTTAAAGAGTTCTTATAATATGCTGTACCTTAGGCAGCAAACTCAATTAGGGCAAAACAAGACTGCTATGGTCCATTGAAATAACTGATCAAGAAAGCTAATGATTTAAAGAGAAAGGACTTCTGCAAAA
>Ga0268283_1001219_pt1 | contig 12950 bp, 12 predicted proteins | sample saktaG_13_FD_190140 | JGI IMG/M metagenome (GOLD analysis project Ga0268283, IMG submission 190140) | Saline water microbial communities from Sakinaw Lake, British Columbia, Canada - sak_2013_06_06_36m | ecosystem: Environmental > Aquatic > Non-marine Saline and Alkaline > Saline ... | reverse complement strand
AAAAAACCTTAAAGATGTTATGAATTTTGCTGGTATTACAAGGGCAGAAATTTCATCGGCACAATATAACTCTTGGACAATCGGCAACAAGCTATCCTGGGGATTTGTTCCACACTTCAGCTATGAGCAAGGCGAACGAGAATATAGCGTCCCAGGCTCCAATGGCCAAAAAGTAACTTCCGTATATTCAAGACCGTTAAGCTTATGGTATAGCACAACCACCAAAATAACCGGTTGGGTAGGCTACTCAAAAAATATAGGCTGGTTCGCAATATTAGAAGGTTGCGGTAATCTCGTGACTGGCATTACCCCACCAGAAAGATGCACCATCAACCCACAGCTCCTTGCAAGCGACGCATTATGTAAACCATGCCCAGGGAACGTGACCTTGCTATTTAGCGACAGCAAATGTACCCCAGATATTATTAAATCAAAGACAGCTACAAATATATCGCAGAATTTTGCTGACGCATCGACAGTATTAGCAAGACCAGGCGATCAGATTAGCTTTACTATAACCATAAGTAATGAAGGCCTAAAATCCGCATTAGTCGAGCTAGAAGATAATATAAGAGACGTGTTAGATTATTCAACTATTGTTGATAATGGCGGAGGTACATTAAACGCGATAGGTGGCACGCTGTCATGGCCCAGCTTTAATTTAGCCCAAAATGACACACAAACCAGAACATTCATAGTCAAGTTGCTTGACCCGATACCCCAAATATCCAGAGGGACAAGTGATCCTAACTCCTACGACTGTATAATCACTAACACTTTCGGAAACTCAATCAGTATTGACGTCGCCTGCCCTTCTGCAAAAATAGTCGAAAAGATTGCGACTGAGTTACCCAAAACGGGACCAACTGAAAATGTTATATTTGCATGCATAATTCTAGCCGTTGCAGCATACTTTTTTGCGCGCACTCGACAGCTTGAAAAAGAAATTCATTTAATCCGCAAGAGCGCTAGTATAGGAGCAATCTAGTAATGAGTAGTAGCCAAGAACGCCAAAAGAATATTAGCCAAGATTATTCTGTTGAAATTAGTCGCTCGGCCGCACAGCGTCTCGATAGACTTACTAAAGAAAAAAACAACCAGGAATCTTCACCGGATAACACAGAAGGCCGCACCGAGAACGCAAGATTAGAAGTTATGCGAACCGCGATTGGAGTTGAAGCTAAGGGTAAAATTGCCGAAAAATCAAAAGATCGTGCAGCAACCTTACGATATCGTGGCCCGATCGATGACAAACGGCGCGACGAAAGCTACAGCCGAACTTTAAAACATATCCAAAGTGAATTACCATTAAACAGCCGTATATTTAGCAAATTTACACACAACAAACTCGTAGAAAAAGTCAGCGATATTACCGCAAGCACACTTGCTCGGCCGAATTCTATGCTGTGCGGTGCAATATTCGCCTTTGTCTTTACGCTAGGAACCTACACCATAGCAAAGACAACTGGCTACGCATTATCTGGTTTTGAGACAATTGCTGCATTCATTATAGGTTGGGTATCAGGAATTGTCTTTGACTACCTTAAAGTTCTATTCACTGGCAAAAAATCCTAATCTCTTCGAACTACAAAAAACACTCTAACGAAGTTTTATAGACACGCCATCGTCCGAACTTTTCTCACGGACATTAAGCGCATCATCCCTCTGTGGAGCGTCCTTAGGTTCTAAGGGGGGCTTGGCGGCCTCAATTGGGATATTGTTGCTAGGTATCTTTGGGGCGTCTGATGACATCTGTATCTGCTGTCGTTTTGCCAACCAGTCGTCAAGGAAAGTAGAGCCAGCGGCCTTAGGATTGATATTTTGTGCTGGAAGAGCAAGTTTATCAATTTTTTCTTGCTGAGCCATCTTCAATGCATCTAGCTTTAATTTTTTTGCAGCATCTCCAGCCCCTAGGCGGGCAAATATTTCCTTTTCAACTTGTGCTCTTGGCCGTCCAAATTTAGCAGCTGATAACTTTTTAAGTGCATCACGTAGCTGAGGGTTTGACTTACCCATATTTGGCAATAATGACATGCTAAACGCCGCTGACGGTACACCACTAATCAAAACAGACGTAATAGTTTGATAGTTTGGTAGCTTAGTTAAATCTTCTGTATCAAAGGTCGGCGCAAACTTCTTAGCTAACACCTCAGCATCTGTAATACCTAGGCGTCCACTAATTACAGTACCAATATTACCCAGAATTGCCTCTCTAATATTATCTGTAAGTTGCGTCATGAACTGATTAGCTAATATAAGATTCAGCCTGTATTTCCTAGCCTCTGACAAGATGGTAGCAAATGAATCGGTAGCAAAATTCTGGAACTCATCAACATATAGTCCAAAATCTTCGCGCTCCTCTTCGGGGATACTAGCCCTCCCCATAGCTGCCGCCTGGAATTTCATCACAAATATCATGCCGAGTAACTGGGAGTTTAGCTCACCGGTAAGACCTTTTGATAGATTTACAATTAATATCTTCTTATTATCCATAATGTCCCTAATGCTAAAGCCACTTTTTGTTTGGCCTAAAACATTTCGCATCATCTCATTCGACAAGAAGGCGCCAAATTTACTAACAAACCAACCAAGCACTTCAGATTTATTAGCTTCACTAGTCTGCGCCATTTCTTTATTCCAAAAATCCAACACCGTTCTGTCGGTAACAAACTTAAGCTTTTCATCTGTAAACGATTGATCATTAAACACCTGTGGAATATCAATGAATGTTGAGCCAGCTGGATCGCTCATAATAGTGAGTGATGCGTTACGGAACCAATGTTCGTAGCGTGGTCCGATGATACCAGTGTGGCCCGGGTCATAAAGACGATATAACATGGCAATCGCCTCTTGGATCAAGAAGTCGCGTTGATCCTGCGTCTCAAACTCAAATAAATTTAAACCTACTGGGTTCTCCATGTCGCTTGGATTAAAATATATTACATCCTCGACTCGTTCTTTTGGGACCATACCCATAATCTTTTCGGCCGAGTCGCCATGCGGGTCGATAAAAGCAAAGCCTCGACCATCCATCATGTCTTGAAAAGCTAGATTCTCCAATAAGGTCGACTTGCCCGTACCAGTTTGACCGATAAAATAAGTGTGTCTACGTCTATCGTTGGTATTGAGCCTAATTTCCTTTTTAACACCACGAAATTCATTGTATCCTAGCAAAAAACCCTCAGACAAAACTTGCACTGGACCGTCCACTTGTTTGGCCGCCTGGCGCTGCACCTGCGAAGTTGGAGTATTATTTTGGTCTGGTAGGTGGAAAATAGAAGCTAATTCCGCGCTATTTAGAACATTCTGGTTAACCGTTTGCGGAAAAAACCTAAAAATATATGCCGTCACCAATTCCTCAATATCCTTTGATGGGCTAAACTTAAAACCGTTGTTGGTAGTTGAGTCAAATAAAGAAAAGGCGGCAATAATATTTTTTAATAAAGCCTGCGACTTTGCGGCCGTATCAGACGAGACGACTACCCGTATTAGAGCCTCATAGCCAGGATGGCGAGTTTTCTCTTCTATAGACTCTACTAGGCCCTGCTCGAGCGATGAGAGCTGTTTATCCTCTGGTTTCGTCTCCTTTGATTCAGGTGGTTTCCATAAAGCCTCCATTAGATTTTTTGGGCTAAATAAGCCAACAAGGCCAGATTTTTTTACACCTTTATCTTTTTTTATCTTATTAGCATAATATATTGAATTTTTTACCCAACTTTCTGTCGCCGGCCTAAACATTAATTGGATAACTGCACCATCATCCCTAGACGCAGAAGAGAGTGCATTTAGTAGTGCCATAGAGGCATCTCTCTTTGACTCTTGGTAGGTAGCGATTGGATAGACGTAGCTTTTCTTTAAAGTAAATTCACCACCAACCGTACCGCTTATTTTCCCTGCTTCATTAAAAATATTTTTTTCGTCAACCTCTTCTAGCCTAGCCGACGGGTAGGCGGCAACAACTGCCTGCCGCACAACATCAACTAGTACAATTGGAACAACTGCATAATAATGAACCAGACCATCGTGAGCAACAATCTCAAACGACAAATGCCTCTGACCATATATTTTCGTCTTAAAGCCCTTGGTGGCAGTGCTGGAAATAATGTCATACATCACCTGGGTTTGTGATAATATTTCTTCTGTAACATCGCGCTCGTCGCGTCCATTTCCCTCTAGATCATCGCTGGATGGTGGGATGTGAATATACAAAGACACCATCTTTAGCCCTCGCTCATAATTCTTAGCCTCCCTGACAACATGACGATACTGCGAAAAAGCATACCAACCCAATAGCGAAACAACAACCAAGACAATAACTATAGTAATAATAATATTAATCATGTTATTCAATAAGCAGGGCCTATTTAGCCTCGCCCATTTTCCTCCCGTAACGCTTCTCTATATAGTCAATTTGCAATTTGTTTACTTCTTCTTCACGCAAGCGTGGATTATCCTGAGTATCATTAATTATCTTCTTGGCTTTTTTTACCCATTCAATTTCAATTAAATCATCATCGCCGGCAATCGTTGGATTATCATTGGGTGTTGCGCTTATTACAGCATTACTATCCTCAACAACAGGTGCCGGCAACGATGTAGTTAATATCATCTCTTGAGCAGCCACAACTTCTTGGTCGGCGTTCTTATTTGTCTCAAAAACATCCGACTCGTTAATCTCACCCGAAGATAAATTAGGCATACGTTCCTTAGTATTTTCAAATACAACTGGAACCTGCTCTACTCTCGCCCCCTGTATCGGATTTTCTTGCATCATATCTGTAATTATAGCATGATTGCATCTTACTTATGTCAATAAAGTTACACAATTCTTTTTGATATATATAGACACCCAATCGCGACAAATATTGCAATCAATAAATAGCCGTATACCCCAGCTGCGCCGACAGACTTTAGCCCAATCAACATTACTGGCGCAGCCGATAGGATAGATGCAAAAAAATATGATCTTCTTAGACTCAAAACTCTGGCAGGTTTTCCAACAACAATGATTGTAGAGATTTGCGAGATCAATCGACTTGCCCAATACAAAAAAAATGTCATCAATCCGAATGATGACAAATATACAAAAATAAAAATCACTAAAATCCCAAAAGGCCCAGCTGATGTGGGCGTAAAAATATTTAATAACACAAATAGCAGGCAGAGGCTCACTATTGTTAGGGACGATATAAATATCTTAAGCATTACCAATAAGTATACCACCCATAGAAGAGAGTTGGAACTAGCCTGAGCGACAGATCTACTCGTCCGAGTTGCAGCAAACGCTACATATAAAAAATTGAGCGTGTGAACTACGGACAACCTACCGCTGCAGGCTGTTTGTACTGACCGCTCCGAGAAATCTCGGGGCAAATGTACTTGCACACTTTCCACAATATGCTCATAAATGAACACCAGTACTTATGTACTCGCTACGCCATTTGGCGAAGCATCGATGACGCCAAATCATAGCGCAAAGGTGCGTGCCTCGCAAATACGAGTCATTTTGAGCGCTAGTGTCGTCATCGAATTTCCGCCAAATTACGGTCAGATAATTCATAAATTGTAAAATGTATTCAAGCTATAAATGTTTTTGTTTTATTGTAAGCCTACTAATACCCTAGCATAACCATGATTCAAGGTCAATAATTTTGTAGTAATTGTGACAATGGCGATAAATATATTTGTACTTTATAGATTGGTACTTATTTATATTCAACTATTATGGTATTGTACGTTTTACCACGTTTGTTATATTGATATTTACATTTTCTTAGATTTATTCACGGCTACAAACAACCCAGTATTATAACCAGTCGCTTTTGTATACAATTTTTTAGCCACTATCTGTCATTTATTTATTCGTCTCATTTTGCTGATAATTACTATTTTTGCATTATTTGTTTAGCACTACATTTTATGGCAATAATTTGGCATCATTATTGCCACCATTTTTTTGACCGTTCATTATTTATTTACACCAACATGTCATATGTATTTAGCGACCGCATATTTTTTGTGATTGCAGCATTTTCATAATATTATTATCATTTCTTTTTTGATGTATTTATATTTTATATATTCATAAAATATTTTACTATTTTTATTTTTTGCCTACTAACCTGCCTGTGGGTTCACATTTCATATTCTATGCATTATTGAGTGAACAGAATCTTCCTGGAGTCCACCATGTAGTATGCCTTCAATTCAATGGCTAGTTTAATTACTATTCGCCTAACTACCCTAATATTTTAATTATCCACACGTAGTATTTTTTACTGACATATTCTCTAACATTATTATTGACACAAGCGCTTTGAAGCTATATTATAGGGGTAGCTTCTGAATAAATAAATTATACAGAAGCCAAAAATAAACAGAAATTCAAAAACTCCACAAAAAAACAACCGTTCCTCGCAGGCGGTTGTTTTTATTGTGCTATATATCAAATTGGTGGAGCTGCGGGGAATCGCACCCCGGTCCGAAAGGTAATAATTTATTTTTCTACAAGTATAGTCTGGCCTGAATTTTTATGACACCAAGGCTATAGGCTAAACAAAAAACGCCATGGATAGTCACGCAATAAATTTTCCTAAATTAGTGTTGCAGCCCACCGATTCAGTAAGCGACATATTTATAACACCCCACTATCTCTATGTCGCCTGGATAATAGGATGGCCCAGATTAGATCCGAGCTGTTGCTAAAGTAGGCATTTGAAAGGCACTGGCAAAACCAGATGCGATTTCAGATACAAAACTTTTTGCTTTTGCAATAAATGTTGCAATTAAATTGTGTACTTAACGAGTACTTTCGACTTGCAAAATAAAATATTAAAATCCCCTCGTCGAAAGCTATAGTCAGCCCCAACGTAGCCTGTTAATCATAGCATATCTTGCGCATAATTAACAGTCATGCTTAAATTGAGCTTATGGTTGCCAGAATTATAACAGTTGCACCGATAGGTTATGACGGAGCAATTATTGAAGTCGAGAGCGATGCCACCAAGTCACTGCCCTCACTTCAGATTGTTGGGCTTGGTAACAAAGCTATTGATGAGGCAAAAGAACGCGTTAGAAGTGCCATCAATAATTCAATGCTGGAATTCCCAAAGAAAAAAATCATAATTAATCTTGCTCCGGCCGAGCTCCCCAAAGATGGCGCACATTATGACCTACCGATAGCTCTGGCTATCTTATGCGTAAGTGGCCAATTACAGCAAAAAGAACTAGACGGAGCCGTTTTCGCTGGAGAATTAGCTCTAGATGGCAGTTTACGCCCCATAAAAGCAGCTATAAATATTGCGCAAATGGCCAAGCAATCTGGCTACAATAATGTATATCTACCACTATCCAACGTAGGACAGGCCAGTCTGATAGAAGGTATAAATATATACGGCATCTCCTCAATCAAACAACTGTATCTTCACCTTAAACAAGAAAAAGTTATTCAACCATACGTCAGAGACCCGCTACAGTGCCCTGTGCCGCGGCCATTAATAACTCCCACACTTGATGACATTAGAGGCCAAGAACAGGCCAAACGAGCCCTCATTATCGCTGCAGCCGGTCATCATAACATCCTACTATCGGGCACGCCTGGGGCGGGCAAGACGATGTTAGCGAGAGCACTCGCTAACCTATTGCCAGGCCTTGCCCCAGATGAACAACTATCGGCAACAAAAATTCACAGTTTAGCAAATAAAATCAATGGCGAGATAGTCACTCAGCGACCATTTAGATCACCCCACCATACTGCTAGCCTAATCTCAATCGTAGGAGGCGGAATCCAGCCAAGACCAGGCGAAATTAGCCTAGCCCACACTGGAGTGCTATTTATGGATGAATTGCCCGAATACTCTAGAGCGATCTTGGAATCACTTAGACAACCACTTGAAGATAAAAGAATCGACATAAGTCGGGCAAATGGTCACGTAACATACCCGGCCGACTTTATGCTAGTTGGAACAATGAATCCTTGCCCCTGTGGCTATCTAGGAGATAATACAAAAGAGTGCACATGCACCAGTATGCAAATCCTCGCCTATCAAAAGAAACTATCGGGCCCATTAATTGATCGAATTGATATAATAGTAAACGTATCAAGAGTTCCGAATGAACTATTATTAGATTCAGAAGCGTTGTGCAGTAATCAACATTCTCTTGCGTCAGAATCAATAATGCGAGCAATATATATTCAAAAAATCAGATATAATAGTAGCGTTAAATACAACGCATCATTAAATAATAGAGATATTAAAAAATATGCATTATTGTCGCCTGAATCCAAATCACTTTTACTCACCGCAGCCAACAGACTATCACTAAGCGCTAGAAGCTACTTTAAAATCATTAAGGTCGCCAGAACAATTGCCGACCTTGATAATAGCGAAAATATACTGCCGATACATATTAGTGAGGCAATACAATACCGCAAATAGAATGCATTCAGCACTTGAATTGAAACCCTTTATCTGATAAAATACTACCGAGTAATGTTCAAACGTTAAGCAAATCAGCTAAGGAGACCCTGTAATCAGTAATTCAATTCGTATCAATCAAGAAATTCGAGCTGAAAAGCTGCGTATTATCGGACCGAATGGTGACCAGCTGGGTATTATGAGCTTATCCGAAGCGCTAAAAGTCGCCGAGGAAGCCGGGGTTGATCTCATCGAGATATCCCCCAATGCTGATCCTCCTGTTGCAAAAGTTGTCGACTGGGGTAAATATCAATACCAGAAGATGAAAGAGCAACACAAGAATCAGAAACATGCCAAGACGGTTGAACTTAAACAAATGAGAATGAGCCTAAAGATTGGGGCAAATGATTTAGAAATCAAGCTTCGCAAGATACGAGACTTTCTGAAAGTCGGCCACAAAGTAAAAATATTCATATTCTTCCGTGGACGAGAAATGGCCCACCAAGAACTTGGATATGACATGATTGATAGAATCGTAGCCCTTCTTGAAAACGATGCAATATTAGAACAAAAACCTCAGATGGCAGGGCGCAATCTGAGTATAGTAGTAAGGAGTAAATAATGCCAAAGCTTAAGACACATAAAGGTACATCAAAACGAATTAAGATTACCGGAACCGGTAAATTAACTCGTAGCCGAGCATTTGGCAATCACATGCTTGCTAAAAAGAGCAAAAGTCGCAAACGAGCAATCAAGACTACTGCGGTAGTTCGTGGAGCAATGATTCAAAACGTTAAACGAGCCCTAGGAATTTAAAGGAGTAAAATATGCGAGTAAAACGAGGCGTTCCCGGAACAGCCAAACACAAGAAGATGCTGAAACTAGTAAAAGGCATGCAACATGACCGAACTAGTTCATTTAGGCTTGCTAAACAGGCCGTTATTAAAGCCCTAACCTATGCCTACCGCGACCGACGCAATAAAAAGCGCGACTTACGTGGCCTATGGATTACACGCATTAATGCTGGCGCCCGCCAGCTAGGTGTTACGTATGGGAATTTGATAAATGGCCTCAAAAAAGCCGATATTCAAATTGACCGTAAAATTCTGTCAGAATTGGCAGTTAGCGAACCAAAGGCATTTGCCGAAATAGTCAAAGAATCTCAAATATAAGACTACTAAAATAAAACGGCCACATTCCTTACAGATAGTGGTCGTTTTAGTTGGCAGTTCATCGATAAGCCGGGTTCTGTCATGGACGATCATCTATCTAGCTAAATAGTTGCCTATTTAGTCAAGCGGACATCGATCTGCGAACGAGCAGTTCTTTGTGCAGATCTCCTTGCAGCTGACAGGGTTTACCTTCATGCTATGTCACCATAGAATGCTGTGAGCTCTTACCTCACTCGTTTCATCTTTTCCGTCCTTTGCACAAGGCTACAGACGGTAGTATCGTTTCTGTGGCACTTTCCCTAGAGTCACCTCCGGTCGCCGTTAGCGACTGCCATGCCCTATGCTGCCCGGACTTTCCTCTCCAACACCATTTGGCGTGGGGCGATCACCTAATGAACTACCGTCAACATTATACCAAATAAACCAATAAAGTCCCTAGGGTTGCTTTTAGCGCCTGATATTCCCTACCGTATAGGCAAGGTGGGTGCTCGCAACTCATCTCCAAGGAGGTGAACAATTAGAGCTCCCTATCTTCAATGATATTCAGGAAAATCATTTGACGCCTTGACGCTCCCAGGGACACTACTATTATACCACTGCAAAGAAACCGGCAAAAATATTTAGGAAAAAATTAATCGAACTACTCATAAACACCCCGAGTGCCGAACCGGCCAATAGCACGATACCAAAAACGATAATAATCCCATACTTTTCAATCGATTCCATGCCACGCCGGACAAACTCTGGAGCAAGGGCATATAATAACCTTGAGCCATCAAGTGGCGGAATAGGAATCAAATTAAAGACAAAGAAACCCAAATTAACAGAGGCAGTAGTAATTAATATTTCTGCTAAAATTCCCTGAGACGGCGACCCCACTAGAGCCCATATGCCAATAGCGACAAAAGCTATAATAAAATTTGTCAGTGGGCCAGCAATCGCGACAATAGCAAGGCCCCACTCTTCAAAACGTAATTTATTTGAGTTAATCGGAACTGGTTTTGCACCACCAAAAACTGGCGCACCTGCAATGGCCAGCATAATTGGTAATAATAATGTTAATACTGGGTCAATGTGTTTAATTGGGTTTAGAGTCAACCTACCTAATAATTTAGCTGTGTCATCACCGAGCCAATAACTTACATATGCATGCATCGCCTCATGAAGAGTCATCGAAAAAAGGACCACAATAATCACGATTAATATATATATAATATCTATTCCCATTTAGATAAGTATATCAGCTTGACTGGTTGTGGTCTATTTACACTTTTATATCCTTGACGGATATGTCCAAAAGCACTATACTGATACAGATTGTTAAATATAAACGAGAGAAAATTATGGCAGCACGCTGTGAATTAACCGGAAAAGGCAAACAATTTGGCCACAATGTGAGCTTCTCTTTGCGTCGCACAAACCGTGTTTTTAAACCAAATCTTCAGAAAAAGACCTTTGAAGTTGATGGCCAAAAAATCACGATGACACTTAGCACCCAAGCTATCCGCACACTTAAGAAGAAAAAAATCCTAGCCTAATTGCTTCCAATTATCAAACAAATAGCTCCTCAAAACGAGGAGCTATTTTTATTTATAACAGTCGAACTAGCTAAGAGTCACTTCGACGACAGACACCGGACTAGGTACGATAGGCAGCTGTTTAAATTTAAACTTTGAAACCGTCTCAACAGGGGCTCCTAATTCTGAAATAAACACTGACAAGTTGTCTTGTGGAACCTCATAATTCAACGACTTGTCGGCATAATGAACTGGTATTACAATTTTTGGGTCTATCATCCGGACTAAGCCAACCGCTCCAGTTGCGTCAAGCGTGTATCCATTCCCACCAACTGGAATAATTAAAATATCAATTACACCAAGTTGCTCTAGTTGCTCATCCGACATTTTTTCATATATATTGCCGACAATGCCTAAACGTGTTCCGCCGATCTCAACACGATAAATGGTAGATATTTTACCTTCAGACTCACTATCAAGATGGCGCCTAGCTGGGATGCCGACGATATCAAACTCAGCAATGCCATATTCGCCTGGACCATCAATAATTAGCAAGGCATCATCATCGCCAACAACAAATCTCTCTTCTGATGCAATTTCAACGGCACCCTTAACCGACACATCCTTGAGACCGACAATTGATAATTTTGGGTCAATAATTAATTTTGATTTCTTTGTGCTAATAATAATACAATTAGCGCCTTTGTATTCAATCTCGAACATTACTATTCTCCCTTTTCGTTATTTAAAACTTTGTCTTTATCAACAATTACGGTATATCTATTAGCTAATATCTCAGTAATAAATTTATCACGGATGCTTAGTCGATAATAAAACTCATCATACGACAAAACGGAATAATTAATGTCACGACCTTCCGACTTCTCTACGATCTTAATGAGGGCTTTGGCCTTAGGGGCAGGAATATTACCGACAAGCAATATATCAACCGAGGAACTAGAGCCTTTGACCAAAATCCCAGCGAACACAACAAGCCTCAATCCTGAAGTCGCTTGGATCACAGGGACATAATCTTTAGCAACGCTGGCCTGAGACGAAGCAATAATGCTAGACCCGTCATCTTTTGTGTCACAAAAAATGGCCTTAAGCGGTATAAAGTATTCATAGCGCTGGTTAACCTGATAGTATAGTTTATTATCCGAGCTATCACTAGTGATAATACCGACCTCGAGCATATTTGACAATTCACGACGGACTGAATTTATTTGTTCATCAATCTTACGAGTTATTTCACGCACATAAAAAGGCTGTCCTGAATTGTTCAGAAAAAGATGTAATAATTTAACCCTTGTTTTTGAGCCAAAAAGTGCATCAATCATATGTTCACTCCCGTATAACTTTCGTGTTCTATAATAACATGTCTAATCAAGCTTTGCGAGCTGAGCCAATAAATATGGCTCGGCCTCCTCACCCGATAGCCATATAATAAATTGGTTCCTTTTTAGCCAAGTCATCTGACGCTTAGCTAACCTCCAGTCTAAAATTAGATTCTTAGACTTCATTTCATCAAGTGAAATATCGCCATTAAAGTACGAGCTGGCAAGTCTGTATACGTTACCCTTCATTGCCTCACCACCCCATCCGTATTTATCCCCCAATTTACTAGCCTCATCTAAAACACCGTCGTCAAACAATTGTTTGGCTCGAATTGCAATTCTTTGGCGCAAAATTTCTTTATCAATTTTCAGACCGACTATGATACAGCCTTCGATTGGATTGTCGCGTCTGGAAGTGGTTTGACCATTACGTTCAATGGCGCGGACAACATAGCGTTTATTTTTTTCATTTTCAGGCAAGATAATGCTGTTGTAATTACAATAATC
>Ga0268283_1001218_pt1 | contig 12957 bp, 13 predicted proteins | sample saktaG_13_FD_190140 | JGI IMG/M metagenome (GOLD analysis project Ga0268283, IMG submission 190140) | Saline water microbial communities from Sakinaw Lake, British Columbia, Canada - sak_2013_06_06_36m | ecosystem: Environmental > Aquatic > Non-marine Saline and Alkaline > Saline ... | reverse complement strand
TTCGGCGAGCAGGCTCATTTAATCTGCTATGCCGTAAAAGCAAACTCCAATATTGCCCTGCTAAATTTGCTGGCCCGTTTAGGTTCAGGTTTTGATATTGTCTCGTTAGGTGAGCTTGAGCGCGTTATGGCGGCCGGTGGCGATGCTAAAAAAATCGTTTTTTCGGGTGTTGGTAAACGTGAAGATGAAATTTTGGCCGCACTAAAAATCGGCATACGCTGCTTTAATATTGAAGTCAGTGACGAACTGGATCGAATTAACCGCCTTGCCGGACAATTGGGGGTTATTGCGCCCGTTTCTTTTCGGGTTAATCCTGATGTCGATGCCAACACGCATCCTTATATTTCTACCGGGTTAAAAGAAAACAAATTTGGTATAGACATTGAGCAGGCCTTAACTGAATATCGTCGTGCCGCCACGCTGCCACACATCAATATCATTGGTATAGATTGTCATATTGGCTCACAACTGACTGAAACACGCCCTTTTTTGGATGCGCTGGATAAAATTCTTGATCTGGTTTCCATTCTGAAAGCGGATGGCATTCATCTGCATCATCTGGATTTAGGTGGTGGGTTGGGTATTCGCTATAACGAAGAAGAACCACCCGAACCCGCTGAATATATAGCGGCAGTGTTAAAGCGCCTTGGTACTACCGATTTTGAAATTTTGCTGGAGCCCGGTCGTGCCATCGTTGGCAATGCGGGTATTCTGGTGACGCAGGTTGAATATCTTAAACCGACAGCCCATAAAAACTTTGCCATCGTTGATGCGGCCATGAATGATTTGGTGCGCCCATCATTGTACAGTGCCTGGCAGGAAATTATTCCCGTCAATCAGCAAAGCAACGCCCCCGAACAGGTCTGGGATATTGTCGGCCCCGTCTGTGAAACCGGTGATTTTTTGGGCAAAGACCGTGCGCTTAAGTTATCTCAAGGTGATTTATTAGCGATACGTTCATCGGGCGCTTATGGATTTTCGATGAGTTCAAATTACAACTCCAGACCGCGCGTTGCTGAAGTCATGGTTGATGGCGATCAGGTTTATTTAGTCAGGGAACGGGAAAGTATTGCGCATCTTTTGGCGGGTGAGCACTTGTTACCCTGATTACGCGCATTGGGTTTAGAAGGCTATCCGAGAATAGGAACCGTAGCGAGGGGAAGCCATTTTGAGTCAGATTTTTTGATCATTTGAGGCGAATAGCTGTGCTATTTAACGAAAATGAGCGGAAAATCTGGTCAAAATGGTTTTTCCGCAGTAGGTTTTCTATTCTCGGACAGCCTCCCTAACTAACCCGACCAACACCTTACGCAACATGAAAGACAACACATGATTAACTTTACTAAAATGCACGGCCTGGGCAATGATTTTGTGGTTATTGACGCTATCAATCAGCCCATAAGCTTAACGCCAGAACAAATTCGGTTGTTGTCTGACCGCCATTTTGGCATTGGTTTTGACCAGCTATTGCTGGTCGAGAAACCAGTCAGTGATAATGCAGATTTTAAATACCGAATTTTTAATGCAGATGGCAGCGAAGTTGCACAATGCGGAAATGGCGCACGCTGCTTTGCCCGTTTTGTACGCGATAAAAAACTGTCTGACAAAAACGAAATTCGCGTCGATACCAACTCGGGTCAATTGTTGCTGCGTTTTGATGAGTGTGGTCTGATAACGGTTAATATGGGGATACCCAAGCATAATCCCATCGATATTCCTTTGCTGGCAGAACAAGAATCTCTTATTTATACCCTTGCTGTTAACGCAAAGGAGACACTTTTTGGTGCCGTTTCCATGGGCAATCCCCATGCAGTTATTGAGGTTAATGATGTTAAAGCCGCCCAAGTAGCTGAAGTGGGGCAGGTTATGGAAAGTCATGCTGTTTTTCCTGAGCGTGCCAATATCGGCTTTATGCAAGTCATTGACCGACAGCACATTAAGCTTCGTGTTTATGAGCGCGGCGCGGCTGAAACCCTGGCTTGCGGAAGCGGCGCGTGTGCTGCGGTGGTGGTTGGTATCGAGCAAAATCGGCTGGATCATGAGGTCAGTGTTGAACTACCGGGCGGCGAGTTAACGATCAGCTGGTCAGGTCGTGGTGAGCCGGTATTTATGACGGGCCCAGCTCTTTCTGTTTTTGATGGGGTAATCACGTTATGAGCAATCAAAAGCCTGATCCCAGTGTTTCTCAAGTTGAAGACTATCTACAGCACCATCCCGATTTTTTTCATGAACATTTAAACCTGCTGGAACTTATGAGTATTCCTCATCCCAGCGGTGCAGCTATCTCCCTGATTTCAAAACAGCTCGAACTCTTTAGAAGCAAACATTATGAAATGGAAAGTCAGCTCAATGAGCTGATAGAAATTGCCCGCGACAACGACACTTCTTTTATTCGTATGCACAAACTGACACTTGCCTTGCTTGAAGCCGCTACCTTGGAGCAGGTGTTGGCCAATCTTAATGTCGTTCTGGCTGATTATTTTTTAACTGATTTTGTCGCTGTGCGTATTATTAAAAAGTGCCCTGAATCCACTATTGCCAATTTGTTTATTGAACCCGGCAGCGCAGATTTACAACCTTTTCTTAAAGTCCTTGCCAGTAATCAGTCTAAATGTGGTCGACCGACTTTAGTACAGGCCAAAGCACTCTTCGGTGACTCGGCAATAGCCGTAAAATCTTGCGCCATTATCCCTATGAATTTCACCGAACTTGACGGTATTCTGGCAATAGGCAGTCGCGATGAAGGTCGCTTTCATCACAGCATGGGTAATCTGTTTTTAACTCAAATGAGTGAAATTATCGGCACCCGCTTGATTTCTTTGTTACGGCAAGCACCTAATGCATGCTGATGCAGAGCAACTGCTGACTGACTTTTTTGAGCAACTGACGGTTGAGAAACGCGCCTCTGAACATACCGTTAAAAGTTATCAACGGGACATTAATCACTTAACCCGCTACTGTGCAGACAAATCTATTCTTCACTGGACTGATTTAACGCAAAGTGATGTCCGCTCACATATTGCCGGCCGTCATCGGCAAGGCCTTGGCAGTACCAGTTTGCAACGGGAGCTATCAGCCATTCGCAGCTTTTATAATTTTCTGCTAAAAAAACGTTTGGCTGACAGTAATCCTGCACAGTATATTAAAGCGCCCAAGCAAGCCAGAAAATTGCCTAAAACGCTGGATGTAGACCAGGTCAGTGGCTTGCTGGAAGCGGGTACAAATTCAATGCTGGAAATTCGTGACGTCGCCATGTTTGAATTATTTTATTCTTCGGGATTACGCCTTGGCGAGTTGGCGGTACTTAATTTAAACGATATTGATCTGGCTGATAACTCGCTAATGGTGCGCTCAGGTAAAGGCGGTAAATCAAGGCTATTACCTATAGGCAGTAAAGCGGTTACGGCGATTAGCAACTGGTTGGCGCTGCGTTTAAAAAACGTTGTAGCCGAGGAGTCTGCTTTATTTATATCAACACGGGGAACACGACTCGGAAAACGTAGTATCGAGCTAAGACTGGAGTTGTGGTGCAAAAAAAAAGGCATTCCCGAATCTGTCCACCCGCACATGCTAAGACATTCTTTTGCCAGCCATTTACTCGAAAGTAGTCAAGATTTGAGGGCTGTTCAGGAGCTGCTTGGACACAGTAATATCAGTACGACACAGATATATACCCATCTTGATTTTCAACATCTGGCTGCTGTTTATGATAAGGCACATCCACGCGCCAAAAAAAAATCCGATTAGCGACTGGCTTACCAAGCAAAAAAGTTAAAAACCTGCTAACATGCCAGAAATTTTAGCATCCTTCATAGAAGCTCAAAAGTAGTTGACACTTTTTTATCAAAAAAAATGCTAATAATCTCTGTAGGTCGGGTTAGGCGCTAGCCGTAACCCGACACAGATAGTACGATTTGTCGGGTTACGCTCTCGCTAACCCGACCTACGCGTCTGTAATTAGAAAAAGTGTAAACCGATGAATGAAGGATGCCGAAATTTTTTATGAAAAAGCAATCTGTTTTATTAAAAAACACACCCTCTTTACAGGATACCGGAAATGGCAGCAAGCGATACACTGGGCGATATAAAATCTAAAGGAATACTCTGGGGCTTTGGCATTCTTATCCTCGCAACTTCAGTTATACTGATCATCTTGGGCGCGTGGTGGGGAAGTGAGCCGGATCAGTTCAATATACAAGATGAGGCGCTCAAGCGTGCAAAAGAAACCAACACCTCAGAAATGCCCGTTGGTTATACCTACACCAACACGCTGGCTCATATTGCTGAAGTTCTACTCCATAAAAGTGGCGGTTACATCACTAACGATGTCGCGCCTCCCGGTGTACTTCTTGACAATATTTCCAACTGGGAATACGGCGCTTTGGTTATGTTGCGTGATGCCACCACCGCCCTAAGAAATCACTTTGCCAGGGATCAGTCACAATCGGCTGAAGATCCTGATTTGGCGATAGCAGAGCCCTATTTTTATTACGAGCATAACTCTTGGGCATTACCATCAACGGAAGCTGAATACCAAAAAGGCATTGATTCCTTGCATAAGTATATGTCCCGCCTGCAAAAATACGGCGGCCCGGTGAAAAAAGCGCAATTTTATTCCAGGGCAGATAATCTTTGGCAGTATACCGAGGTTGTGATAAAGCGTCTAGGTGGTTTATCTACCCGATTAAGCGCAAACAGTGCCGGTGGTAATTATGGTCCGGGACTAACCGATCTTGAGAAACAGGCCGCCGATGAAAAAGGCACGCCTACATCCAAAGTATCATGGCTCGAGATTGATGATGTCTTCTATGAAGCGCGTGGTGCAAGCTGGGCTTTATTACATATTTTAAGAGCCATAAAACATGACTTTGCTGACATTCTGCTGGATAAGCGGGCAATGCGTACTGTTGACATCATGATTAATGCCATGGAAAATGCGCTGACACCCGTTTTAAGCCCGATGATTTTAAATGGTAGCGGCTATGGGCTTTTTGCTAACTACTCTCTGTCAATGGCAAATTATATAGCAAGGGCAAACGCCGCTGCTCTTGATTTGCGTGACATTATGAACCGAGGTTAATTAATATTATGGATGAACAAATCAACTATAACCTGAAACAACTTAGTACCTGGAAACGCATTTTCTTTATGCTGGTTTTTGCAGCCATCGGCTCATTGGTCAGATTGATACTGTGGGCCGTTATTATATTGCAGGTTGGCTCTACCCTGTTGACCGGAAAAGCCAACCAGAATATTCTGAGTTTTGGCCGGAGCCTGTCAGTCTACACTTACCATATATTACTGTTTCTGACTTTCAACACTGAAACCCTACCTTTTCCTTTTTCTGCCTGGAATCTGACTGCGGAACTTCAATTGCCTGAAAAACAGGACTAAGGTGAAGGTCTAAAGGCGACGGGCTAAAGGCAACTGTTTTGCTGTTTTCACCTTGCGCCTTTAGCCTTGTACCTTTAACCGTTTTTTAAATCATCGTCATCTTCAAATCCGGCGTCATCATCAATTTCGACGCCTTCGTCAAAGTCAGCATAATCTTCAAACTCGGCCTCATCTTCGCTATCGATGCCCTCTTCAAAGTCAGCTTCATCACCAAAATCGGGTTCGCCTTCAACCTTGAATACGTTTTTAAGGTATCGATATAACAAACGCGAAGATTTAGGCGGCGTACCGGCTTCGGTTTCTTTTTTAATATTACGCAAGAGCTGTCTTAACTGCTGCCGATCTGCATCGGGCTGCTCGTTGAGAAATTCTGTCAGGGCATTATTGCCGCCGGCAATTAACCTGTCTCTCCAGCGCTCAACGTTATGATGCTCTCTTACCGCATGAGCGCTTTTATTTTTCATGCGCGACAGTTTTTCTAAAACAGGCTCCAAGTCGATTTTATTCAGTTGCCCGGTAATAAATTTTAGGAGTCTCTTTCTTGCGCCTTTGTGCGGCATTCCAGAAACTTCAATGACCGCTTTATGGATATTATCAGGAAGGTCAAGGTATTTTACCTGCGTCGCAGACAATTCCGACAACTCTTCGCTTAAGTCAAAAAGTACGGCCAACTCTTTTTTTATTTGGGTTTTATTTGGCCTAACCGCGTAATAAACCAATTCACCCTTATCATTGTACTCATATTCGTATTCCTGCTCTTGCTCTTGTTCTCTACTCATTTTATATCAAACCACCACACACAAAAAATAACACCACAAAACCCAACGACCTCTTTAAACGCAGTCAATCCGATTTTGCATTTCAGCTTTTTTTATTGTTGCATTAACGCCAAACCACATCCGGAGTATCAACAATACCTGCTATCCAGCAACTTTTACCTGTTAAAAATAGTTCCCTTATTGTCACTTAGTAACAAAACTGATTCATTTTACCACAGGCTCTTTAATCACTTTCCATGCTTCTATCTTTTGCTCAAATTTTAATGCCGCATAAGCTGGACTTGTTGATGGCAGACACCGATATTCAAGGTAAGAGAAGCGCTGATTTAAAACAGGCAAAATCCGCTTTTGGAAGAGTTTTTCGGCCATTCTGCCATTAAAAAAAACGCGCTTAATAAGGCCATACTCAGTAAAAAAATCGGTAAAATCATTGGTTACCAGGGTTGATTGCTTTATATTGGCATCCAAACTTCCCAATCGATTACAACGTTGCAACACATCCCAAACAGCCACGCCATTTTCCATCAGCATCTCTTTACGAGACTGATAGCCAAGCTCAGGATTAAACCCGTACAACGCGCTCATAATCGGCCAAAAAGCATTACGGGAATGCCCGTAGTACTGTTGCCTGAGCAACGAAGCCTCACTGGGTATGGTTCCCAGTATCAGAACACTGGCATTACCCGAAACAATGGGCGCAAACCCCTCTATATCAGACCTGTTTGTCATTTTATTTAATCTTGCCAGCCATTAACTTGTAACTGTTTAACTTGGGTTGTGATGCCGCTGACTCACCGGATAACATCATAAAGTATGCCCCATAAGTTGATAGTCTTCATTGAAGTGCTCATCACGTTTAAGCGGTTAATCTGTGATATTTTATTTTTATTACTGAGTCGTGTCCTTAAATTTGCGATAATGCTCAGTTATAATTTATACAGGATATCAGTTAACTATGTGGTTTAAAAATCTTAGTCTTTTTCGTCTTACCGAAACGTTCACCTTAACCCCTGAAGAGCTGGAGCAAAAACTTGAAGCCCTTTCTTTTCGTCCTTGCGGACTTCATGAGGAATTTACTTTTGGCTGGACACCGCCCTTAGGTAAAGCAGCACAGCAACTGGTGCATCACACTAACGGCTATATGATGCTGTGCTTGAAAAAAGAAGAGCGGGTTCTGCCATCTGCGGTAGTTAATGAATTGGTTCAGGAAAAAATTTCTGAAAAAGAAGAGCAGCAAGGACGTAAACTATCCAAAAAAGAGCGCACTGAAGTTAAAGATGAGCTTATCTTTGATCTGCTACCTAAAGCCTTTACCTTTTCTCGCAAAATATACGGTTATATCGATCCTAAAGGCGGTTGGGTCTGTGTTGATGCGGCTTCAGCAAAAAGTGCCGAGGATTTGCTCAGTTTATTGCGTAAATCCTTGGGTTCATTACCTGCCGTACCTCTCAACACACTCGAGAAACCCAGCACAACCATGACCCAATGGCTGCTTAATAATAAAGCACCTGACGACATTACTATCGAAGATGAATGTGAGTTGCGCTCTCCCGAAGAAGCCGGTGGTATTATCCGTTGTAAGCGCCATGATCTGGCACTTCCTGAAATTAAAAATCATCTGGATACCGGTAAAGAAGTTATTAAACTGGCCGTCAGTTGGGCTGATCGTATTTCTTTCATTATTGATGAAAATTTGTCGGTTAAACGACTGCGCTTTCTTGAGTTAATTCAGGATCAAGTGGCTGATATTGAAACAGACGATGAAGCTGCCCAGTTTGATGTGGATTTTTCAATTATGTCAGCAGAATTGGCTAGCTTCCTGCCTCGCCTGATAGAATTGTTTGGCGGAGAAAACAAAGCATAAAAAAAGCCCGGCGGTAAAAAAACCGCCGGGCTTTTTCTGCTCTAAAGCAACGATGATTTATTTCATCATTGATTTTTTGAACATGCTATCCAATTTGCTGTTTGTATCTTGAGCATATTGAGCCGCACGGTTAGCTGCAGATTCTGCTGCTGATGCTTTAGCAGATGCATCTGCTGCTGCACTTTGTGCGCTTTGTGCATCAGATGATGCTTGAGCTACAGAAGTTTTCAAGCCGTCAATTTGTGATTGCAGGCCTTCGATCTCAGAAGTAGATGCACAACCAACAACCAAGCTGGCAACCATTGCGATCATTGATAATTTCATTACTTTTTTCATATTATTTTCCTCAGTCAAAGTTATTACAACAAAAAAATATTTATAGCTGGAACGAATTCTAACACTGTTAGATATATTTTCCAGCTTTATTTTATCTTAACCACGGTTCCCGTGTCGACCAATTGACTTAAATGATCAATCTGGGTATTAGTCAATGCGATGCAGCCATGAGTCCAATCAAACACTTTATGCACTCTTGCATCCGCACGTCCGAGACCGTGAATACCAATTTGTCCACCTAACGGCGTGTTTTGTGGCGGTATTTGATGGTACTGGTGAGCAGTGACAATCCGTTCATAAGTTAGTCTGTCAATAACGCCCTTCCGTAAAGCTTGTTCCGCATCTTCTGCGGACGGATAAGTTAACCCAAAAAATTTCCGAAAGCTACTTTTTTCGCCAACCCAACCTATCCGGTAGCTTCCAAACGGCGTGACGTTGTCGCCACGATGACTTTTCAAACCTGCCCCGCCCCGCCCAATCGCAATTTCACTCAAAGTTTCAAGCGTTTGCTCACCTTTTTTTACTTCAATTTTTCGTGCCGTGGTATCTATCAACAGCCACACATCCGTCTCGGCAGAGACTGTAAAAGAAACTAAACTACAACACAGTAATAAATAAACTCGCAACATATTAAAATTTACATTAGAAAAGGATTTTAGTGTATTTTATAAACCACGTTAATTATCGAACCAAGGAGCAAACATGCAAATAGAAATCATCGCAACTCAGCCTTATAACGATCAGAACCCTGGTACATCAGGACTTCGAAAAAAAGTTAAAGTATTTCAACAGCCCGGATATCTGGAGAATTTTGTTCAAGCAATTTTCGACTCTTTAGAAGACTTTACCGGAAAAACCCTCGTATTAGGTGGAGATGGGCGTTATTTTAACAGAGTCGCTATTCAATCCATCATTAAAATTGCAGCCGCCAATGGTTTTGGCGAGCTTATTATTGGCCAGGGTGGTTTGCTGTCTACGCCGGCTGCATCACATCTTATTCGAAAATATGAGGCTTTTGGAGGACTGGTTCTTTCCGCCAGTCATAACCCTGGTGGCCCTGATGAAGATTTTGGCATCAAATACAATGTCGGCAATGGTGGCCCAGCCCCCGAAAAGTACAGTGATGCATTTTTTCAGCGAAGTCAAGTTATTGATAGCTATAAAACCACCAACATTAAAGATGTGGATTTAGATAGCATCGGCTCTCAACAAATCGATGAGCTAAAAATAACCATTATTGATCCGGTTGCTGATTATGCCGAACTCATGCAATCTATTTTCGATTTTAACCTGCTTAAACAAAGTATTAGCTCTGGTTATATCACCCTGCTATTTGACGCCATGAGCGCCATAACCGGTCCTTATGCAAAAAGCATACTGGTAGACATTCTGGGTGCTTCACCCGAATCAGTGATTAATGCAGAACCACTGGAAGATTTTGGCGGCCATCACCCTGATCCCAATTTGGCGCATGCACACGAACTTGCCGAGCGCATGTTCAGTGTTGATGCTCCAACATTTGGTGCCGCTTCTGATGGCGATGGTGATCGCAACATGATTACCGGCAGTAACATTTTTGTAACTCCCAGTGACAGTTTGGCCATTATGGCTGCTAATGCCCATTTAATTCCGGCTTATTCTAAAGGCATCAGCGGTGTTGCCCGCTCTATGCCGACCAGTCAAGCAGTTGACCGCGTTGCCGCCAAGTACAACATACCCTGCTACGAAACCCCCACCGGTTGGAAATTTTTTGGCAATTTACTGGATGCAGGAAAAATAACCATTTGTGGTGAAGAAAGTTTTGGTACGGGCTCCGATCATGTGCGTGAAAAAGACGGTTTATGGGCGATATTATTCTGGTTAAATTTAATTGCCATAAAGCGTCAGTCTGTTGCTGATATTGTTCATGAGCACTGGCAAAAATTCGGCCGGGATATTTATTGCCGTCACGATTATGAAGCGATCGAAAGCCCTGTTGCCAACAGTATTGTTGAGCATTTACGCGAGCAATTAACCACCTTGCCCGGCCAAAGTTTTGGTGAATACGTGGTTAGCTATGCGGATGAGTTTAGTTATGAAGACCCGATAGACGGCAGCATCAGTAAAAATCAGGGTATGCGCGTTGGTTTTGAGAACGGCTCGCGGATTGTTTTTCGCTTATCAGGAACCGGTACTGTCGGTGCAACCTTAAGAATCTATATTGAGCGTTTTGAAGCTGACGTCACTAAACATGATCAGGATGCTCAAGAAGCACTCAGCGAATTAATTATCCTCGCCGAACAGTTTTGTGAAGTTAAAAAAAGAACCGGCCGAACAGAGCCTGATGTGACGACTTAAAAGCTTAAAAGCAGGTAAAAGGGACAAGGTTCAAGGTGAAAGGCTCAAAAAGATGTCCATTTAGCCTTTCGCCCTTAGCCTTGAATCTTAAACCTTGCACCTTGCACCTTGCACCTTGAACCTTGAACCTTGAACCTCAAATCTAACCATTCATATTATGGGCAATGTCGTGCAATGAACAGATTAAAAACACACCGGCAGCAATCAAGGCAATTTGTTGCAATGAGGTTTTCATGTCGGTTTTGGTATGCAATGAAGGTATCAAGTCCGCAACGGCAATATAAATAAAGCTTGAAGCCGCCAAAGCCAAAAAGTATGGCAAACTGTCATGCAAATCTTCCAGGCTAAAGTAAGCCAACACTCCGCCCAACACAGTGGTCAAACTGGCCAGTACATTGTAAAAAAGTGCTTTACCTCGAGAATAGCCACTGTCCAACAAAATGGCAAAATCACCGACTTCTTGGGGAATTTCGTGCGCAGCCACCGCTAAACTGGTAACGATACCCAATTGAACGTCGGTTAAAAACGCAGCGGCAATTAAAACACCATCAACAAAATTATGGATACTATCGCCCAGAATAATCAACGCGCCCGCCGACTTGGCACCGCTGTGGCTATGCCCGTGACCGTGATTGTGCGCATGGTCGTCACTGTGCGAGTCATCACCATGAGCCTCACAACTGCCGTAATGACAATGACGCCAGATCAACAGCTTTTCCAGCACAAAAAAACCGAGTATGCCTGCTAAAATCGTTGCCGATAATGACTGAAACTGCTCCGGCTTCACTTTTTCAAAGGCCTCGGGAATCAAACCCCAAAAGGCAACCGCTAATAACGCGCCAATTGCAAAACTAATCCCGTGCGGTAATATGGCCTTGCGGTGATGATCTCGCAATAATAAAAAAACGGCGGCGGCCATCACGCTTAATACACCACCAACAGCGGTAAAGATGATAATTAATACCAATAAATTCACTACGTTATTCTCTCCAAATTAATGTCGCCATGCGCCCTGTTTGTGACTCCCTTCGATAAGAATAAAAATACTCATGTTCGGTAAAAGTACAGTGTGTGCCGCCATAAACATTAACGATGCCTAACGCGGCCAATTCAATTCGGGCCAATTGGTAAATGTCTGCCAACCACTTGCCGTTACCTTGCTGTTTAAAGGCATCATTGAATGTTACTGATTTTTCCAGAAAAGCCTCACGCACTTCAGGCCCTACTTCAAAACAGTCAGGCCCGATTGCAGGCCCTAGCCATACCAGTAAATCCTGTTGCTGCATAGCGACAACCGTATTCGTGATCACGCCCGCCAACAAACCCCGCCAACCCGCATGAATAGCCGCTATCTGTGCGCCATCCGTGGAACAAACCAGCAACGGCAAACAATCAGCGGTCATCACTGCACAGACAATACCCGATTCATTGGTATAACTGGCATCAGCCTGTTCTAATAAAGCAGTTTTAACTGCTTTAACTGCACGATTGCTGTGTATTTGCGCTAGCCATATCGGTTCAGCGGGTAAATCCAGCATTGCCCCTATAATTTGCCTATTTTGTCTGACCCGCTCATTATCATCACTGACATGAGTGGCCGGATTAAGGCTGGAAAAAGCACCTAGACTCACCCCGCCCGTTCGCAATGTGGTCGCTGCATGAATGTTGGCGGGTGCCGGCCAGTCTGGAATCAGCCAGTGTTTAATCCCGGTCATTATCAGATAAAGCTGCCAATAATCGCGTCATATCGTCAGGCAAAGGCTGCACCCATTCACAATATTCATCAGTCACCGGATGTTGCAATCCCAATTTTGCCGCATGTAATGCCTGCCGTTTAAAGCTGCGTAACTCTTTTTCCAGTTGCTCACTGCAATCAGCCGGCAATTGAAAGCGTCCGCCATAAACCTGATCACCCAACAACGGATACCGAATATGCGCCATGTGTACGCGTATTTGATGGGTACGCCCGGTTTCCAGCTTAACCTGAACCAGAGTGTGCCTTGTAAAACGCTTCTCCACACGATAATGGGTGACCGCAAATTTACCGGATTCTTTAACCGCATAACGTTTACGGTCAGTAGGATGCCTGGCGATAGGTTCATCTACCGTTCCACCCGCTGTCATCCGGCCTCGGGTAATCGCTAAATATTCTCGGGTAATCGCCCGTTCCTGTAGCTGTTGGGTGAGGCTGTTATGCGCTTGCAGCGTTTTTGCAATCATCAGCAAGCCGCTGGTTTCTTTATCAAT
>Ga0268283_1001217_pt1 | contig 12963 bp, 7 predicted proteins | sample saktaG_13_FD_190140 | JGI IMG/M metagenome (GOLD analysis project Ga0268283, IMG submission 190140) | Saline water microbial communities from Sakinaw Lake, British Columbia, Canada - sak_2013_06_06_36m | ecosystem: Environmental > Aquatic > Non-marine Saline and Alkaline > Saline ... | reverse complement strand
CAATCGTCCAGCGGGTTCGATATTGATCGGCAATTTTCGTCGCCTCTGCCGCTTCTTGCGGTAAATTGGAGATGATGCAAATCTCACTGTCGCCATCTCGGGTTTCTTTCTTGAGTCTGATGCGGCAACGTCTGAAAATGTGTTCTTTACCATTTTGATCGATAACCGATATGGGCTGTTCATAAACGGTTCCAGTTTCGATTTCGCCAATGAATATTTCTTCTCCAAGGGGTTGGAACGGATACTTTCTGTGTTCACGGATAATAAAGAAAGCCCCTTTTGAATCAATTCCACAGGTGAAATCAAGTGTACAGAAATTGCGATCTGCAATCCAGACATCTCTGGGCATTACCGTTTGAAGAACACTGGTTAATAGTGAGCGTTCCTGAGCATGACCGTCTTCACATGGAAAAACATCAATCGGAAGACGCAGGAGCGGATCATAAACAACAAGCGATTTGCCAGGCAAAGGCCCGGCAGCTATCGATCGGAGCTCTTTGATCCGATGCTGGCTTTTTTCAATACAATTGCCGTCAAGCAGTTTTATCCGGAAACCAGGCAATGCACAGGCTGGTGCTCCGTCAAGTTTTTCAATGACCGGGGCTACCTGTCCGGCAGCGTATCGAACAAGTTCTGCGGACGTGTTGGATTCGATACCGTTGAGCTTATTGTAAAGAGACGTGATGGAAACACCGATTTGCTCTTTTGAAGCCTGATAAGCGGCATTTACAGAACGACGGCTTTCACAAACAACCTGGCTTATGATGTCAAAGACCGTTGAGAACAGCAGCTCTTTTGTGTATTGTGCTTTTGCCGTCGAATCGAACCATTCGTTCAGTTGCGTTGGATTCAACACCCGTTCGATTGCGGCACGGGCAATTACCGACACTGGACTGTCTTTAGCAAATCGATCAAAAATTGGACTGAACATATTGTCTACCTCCAGATGGAATATGGGTTATTATTCCTGGAGGTTATCGATAAACTAGTAATATGTCTAGATTTATTTTATGAATATCATTCAGTGTATTTTATGCCACCTTGAAAGGGCTGGCTCAAAGACCTAAATCTAAAAACCATGCGTGCATATCAACTGCGGTTAAACTTCCAGGAGGTATGGCTTCTACCCCCAGATCAGGCGGAACCATTTTTGAAAAAATGGTACTATTGGGCAACACATAGCCGTTTAGAACCGATGAAGAAAGCCGCATATACTATCAAAGAACACTGGGACGGGGTGTTGAACTGGTTCAAATCCAAGATCAGCAATGGCATCCTGGAAGGAATCAACAGCTTGGTCCAGGCCGCAAAAGCCAGAGCCAGAGGGTATCGCACAAACGACTATCTGATCGCTATGATCTACTTGATTACGGGTAAACTACAATTCAATTTGCCCTCATGAATTTTGAGGTTACCCACTAGAGACAGCGAGGAGCCATTAATTTTGCCTCAAACTCCTTGACCACAGACTTGTACTTCTCATGAATCATTTTTCTGTCAAACTCCCAAAACTCTGCAAGCATCGCTTGATCCTCTCTATCTGAGAAGTAAGCCCGGGAAGCAGGAAAGAATACATCGTCTTCCTTCTTGATATGTTTTGGATAGAAATCAACAAGCGTTTTCAGACGATCCTTTATTTCACCAAGTGCTGCTTGGTCTCCCTTCCGGTAACGCATGTTGGCCTCTACCAGCGCCTTTGTAGTACTACGGGAAAATATGTGATCTTCAATCAGTTCGTTCATCAGTTGCCGATCTTCGCCGGATAGGTGCTAACACCGACAATAAATGGACAAAATCGTACAGGATTAAATGTAAATCCAGTGTTATTTGACTTCAGCAGTCTAACTTTATTTGAGCAACAATTTTATGCTGATACTGCCCCCCGATGATGGCATACCAACCCCTGTAGTAGCGAGGGACTACGATCTCCATAACTTTGGTTCGACGTATGAACTCCTTGAAATATCCGCAATCTCCGATACAGTCACTTCCAGTTTTATGGCGCTTTCTTCTTTCTGATAAGGCTATACTGAATATCATAGACTTAGAAAATTATCCGGAAAGTTCCCCTTTAGTACTGTCCCGCGCCTGTTAACGTAAAAATCAAATCATGTGCATACTGAAGATCCGCCCAATAAGAGGTGTCGCCGACAGAACACATCGGGATATGTAGCTTAAGGTCAGCAGACAGAGAAGACGGTGCGCACCCATTGAAAGAGCTTGTGTCTGAAAGGACACCATAGTTTGTTAATATGAAGTCCATTGTATTCGGAACATAGGATAGATCGGCCCAAAAAGCAGTACCATTACAGGTCAGAATTGGAATGTGCAGAGACATGTTGGTGTATAAAGTAGCGGTGCAGTTAGTATGGGTTCCAATTGGCGGTAATAATGTAAACGTTATTGCATTTGATATTCCTCCGCCTGGCTCTGGGTTATAAACAATGATGTTGGCAATCCCTGTCAAAGTAATAAAGCCGGACGGAATAACTGCTGTCAAATGCGTGTTGTTGATAAAGGTGGTAGGCAAATCAATGCTGTTCCAGCGAATCCTTGAATTGGGGATGAAGTTTATGCCGGTTGCTGTAAGCAGAAATGTAGGGCTGACGGCAGTGATTGAGGTTGGATTCAGACTGGCCAAAGCCGGCACAGGATTGGGCGATGTACAATTCCAATTCACTGGTTGTGGTGATGAGAACTGCGAAGTGTTTCCGTAGAAATCGGTTGCCGTTGCGGTCAGGTTGGGATATGGGACAGGACACACCGCAGAATGGCTGAAGGTGCCGCTTGCATCTGCGATGGAATTGCCGATATAGGCCCGACCTTCATCCTCGGAGTCAAGGAAAAACTCCACAGTGCAGCCAGGGCAGGCAGTACCTGTGAGCCCGGTATTGGTCAGCTTAATCACAGGTGGGAACAGCATGTTGTTGCCCCCATCAGAGTTTTGAATTCCTGCGGCGTTGCTATAAATGGAATTATGACGAATGGTATTGAATCCTGTAGTTGTGATCTGGATACCAGGGTTAGGGTAGGTGTGATAGGCAATGGCATTATTCTGGACGAAAATGTGCTCAGCGCTATTCAAAATGATGCCGCCTTGTCCATTTCCAATCGATAAAGATCCGCTGGTATCTAAACCAATGTAGTTTCGATTGATGAAGGCATGTTCAACACCGGGGTTAATCCTGATTCCACCAAAAGAATTGCCGCTAATCACATTCCTTTCGCCAGAGGTGTTTCCACCAACAAAGACGTATCTGCAACCATCCAGCATGACGCCCGAGCCAACTCCGTTCAAGCTCACTGTACCGCTGATGTTGGTCCCGATAAAGTTGCCAATAATCAGATTCCCGATTCCTGCCATTCTATTAATGCTAATCCCCCCGACAATCACATTTCTGTCTTCGGGCAATTTTCCCCCGATGCGGTTGTAACCCGCCCCCCCGAGTATTCCAATTGCGCCCTGCCCACCTCCAAGCGCATAAGTGCCGCTGGCATCTGTACCTATTAAGTTGCCGATTATAGTATTATAGGAACCGCCCCAGTCGCTGATGAGGACACAATTTCTGCCGGTCGTAACGATGATATTCTCCTGGACAATGTTGCCATAGGCTCCCATTTCTATGCCGACGCCATGATCTCCATTTCCTAACGCCGTACTTCCACTGATGTCGACGCCAATATAGTTGCCAAGCACAATATTACCGAAAGTCATACTCCCAATAAAACCGATTCCATGTATACCATTCCCACTGATGATGTTCCTTTCACCAGGTGTATATCCTCCAATTCGATTGCCGGCAGCGATGGATCCGTTATATCCACCGATGGAAATTCCATTTCCTCGGTTGGGATAAGCAACTTTCCCGGTGATGTCTGTACCAATCAGATTTCCGATGACAAGGTTGTTTTCTGAGCCATCAGGGCTTATTGCCAAGCCGAAATCACCATTGCCGCTGATCAAGTTGCCTTCCCCCAGAGGTCCATTTCCCTTGGTTCTGTCGCCACCGATCTGATTGTTCGTTGCAATACCTCCTAAAGAAATGCCGCCTTGGGGAAAACGTACAATTTGCAGGCCCTTGATGGTGTTATTGCTCGACATAACATTTAAACCCAATCCCCAAAAACCCCACGTTCCAGATGGAATTCCACTTCCATCGAGAATGACACCCGCATTGGAGGCATCTATGGTTAGATAATCTTGATTCAAAGTAGGCAGCATACTGGAAAGCATGATCGTTTGAGGATTTGTGGGGGGAAAAATTGCCGGATGAAAATATATCGTGGAACCACTTTGAGCATTCGTTAAACAGTTGCGCAGAGTACCCACACCATCATCGGCTTTGCTATTTACAACACATGTTGTTGTCGGGGCATCCAGAGTGGAAACGATGCCATTGCGGCTGAAAGTTTTGAAAATATCTTTGTAAAGCAGATCGCCGGACTGATTTGGCGTTGAAACGACGGGAGGATAAAACGATCCGCTTCCTTTTCTTTTGGCGGTCGTCAGCTGCACGCCCAGTCTTTTCTCTTGCCATCCGGACCCGACATTAATATCCAGTGACCCTGATGTTTGCTGGGTAGACGTTTTTTGCAATATGATCAGGCCGCCATCGTTATCTGCAACATAGATATGGCCGGAGTCTATGACAATATCATGGGCATATCCTGGTGTGTTATATCCTCCGGACAGTATTGGGCTGTTAGGGTTTGAAACATCAATCATCGACAGCCCTGTGCTTCCATTGGACAAATAGGCGGTATGACCATTGAAAACAACTCTTTCTGTAAAACCAGACGTGTTAATGTGTGACAGGCGTACCGGTTTTTTTGGATCAGAAATATCAACCACAGTCAAGCCGCCCGCATCTGCAACATAGGCAAAACCTTCAGATACAGCCACATCTTGGACAAAAGTATCATCCCAGCGACAATTTCCAACCAGCGTCGGATTGGCTGGTTTAGAAACATCCACGATCTTTACCCCTGCTTTTCCTGTAGCCACGTAAGCCAAGTTCCCATTCACGACTACACCTGAGGATTGACTTAATATTTCACCACCTGGCCACTCCCATAGTTTTATGAATCCGCGCTCCTCGGGATGATATGGATCGGATATATCAATGATGACCAATCCACTTTCGTTTGCAAGATATGCAAAACCGCCAGAAACTGCTATATCATGGTAAGCTCCGAATTCACCAGGGCTCACACGTACACAATAACCGACCAGCACGATGTTAGATGGATTTGTAATATCTAAAATATAGAGGGTTTGTCCAATGTCGGTAGCCACATAGGCATAATGTCCCTCCACTGCCACAGATGAGACAAAATAATCGGTAGCAAAGGTACCAACTTCAACGGGAAGGACTGGGTTCGAATTATTCACCACTCGTAATCCAAAAGCGCCGGCCGCGATGTAGGCGTATTCACCCGAAACTGCAACGGAATAGGCCATTCCAAATGGTTTGTAATCCCCAAGCGGGAGTGGTGCGGCTGGATTAGATACATCAACAATCTCCAACCCCCAATTGCGGTCTGCCACATATACCGTATTGCCAACTATTGCCAGTTGACCCGCATGACCTTTTTTTACGGAATATCCGCCTATTTCAAATGACTGCGATGGGTTAGAAATGTCCAATATCCGCACTCCTTTGAATGCGTCCGCTACATACGCGCAATTACCAGAAATAGCGACATCAAAAGCCTGGCCTGGTGTTTGAATGTGTCCTATTTCTTGGGGTTGACATGTGTCCGTGACATCAATTACGCGGATTCCATCCCATCCATCAGCCACATATGCTTTCGTACCATTTACAGCTACATGGTGAGCATAACCGGGGGTTTCTATAGCGCTTAGCTCAACAGGATAAAGTGGATTGGACACATCCAGCAGTAACAGGCCGGCTGCTCCTGCAGCAATGTATGCCACATTTTCAACTACGGTTACTCCAAAAACATAATCTGTAGGATAGGCAAAACTAACCGGGGTGGGCTTGGCTGGATTGGATACATCCAGGATGCGCAAACCATAGGGACCATCAGCCAGATAAACGATATTGCCGACAACCGTTACCCCCTCTGCGTAGCCGGCTGAATCCCATGCACCTACTACGGTTGGATGAACCGGATTAGAAATGTCTACCACCTGCAAGCCTGCTCCGCCCGCTGCGACAAAGGCAAATTTTCCTAGTACTGCGATACCTTCGACAAAATAAGGGAATGGCGTAGTTGCGCCAACCTGATGCGGATTGGCAGGGTTGGAAATATCAATTACAATCAGCCTTAATCCTACCCCAAGGAACGCGTAACTCCCTTGCACCGCGATAGCCTCTGTTGGACCGCCGACCTGGCCTGTCATTTGCCATTTTGCCAAATCATTTTGCGGAATGACAGAAGCATATCCTCTGACAGACAAAACCAGCGCTAAAGCTGTTAACAAAATGACCGAACAAAGTCTGTGTAATGACAAGGCAACCTCCCATAAAGAATAGCGGTCCGTAAGGCTCTATCGATGATAAAAGCGGGCCATCAAGTGTATAGTTTACTGATAATTTCACGATATGAAATTGTCGTTACCCCTGTATGAATATCAGCATGTTAAGTCAACAAGAATATCATCAACCGAGAAAGATATGCCGATATTGATCCATCTGAAAAATATTGACAAGTAGGAAAATTTGGCACAAATCCAGAGTGAAAATAAAAATCCGGGGGATGCCACCATGCTCTGAAATTTGTCACGTGAGAGAAAATCTGCAAAAAAGGAACACCGATGGTCACCCATGTTCATATTATCCCGGATCTCCCTGATGTATATGACGTGGAGTTCCTGAAAGTCAGTGATTGTGGAACTGAAACGCTGAGTGAATCCTACAACGTTTGCCCTGGTGATCTGCGAAAAACCATTACAGAAGGGACTGGACTTGAAATCCATTTATAAATGTATGGACGGATGACCAAGTGCGCCCGCGGGTCGATTTGAAAATATGGAATTGATTCAGTAAAAATGATTTGAGAAATGAGGATTTAAACGATAGGTGATATGTCAATAATACTTCCAGTATCAGAAAGTATTTATTTCCGGATTTTTATTCATGAATATTTCTGGTATCTTTAACCATAAATGAACTGTCAGGCGGTCATTAAAACATTTGATCATCTCTTGATCTTCGCAGGCATGCTGCCAAATATGCATCTCGATCCGGAACACCGCTCCTTAACCCCGCAAGTGCTGAAGGAGAAGCTATGCATCCTCATATGGATCACCGCTGTTCGGCCAGGGAAGGTTTGTCTGTCCCCAAAATAGGCGTCCTTTTTTGTCTTCAAAACAATCCGCTTTTCCTTACCTCTACGGATTGGATTTCTCATTTTGTAGATCTACTCAATGAAAGCAAGAACGGCTTCTTGGCCTTGTCCGATTTCCCCTTGAAATTGGATTCACCCATCGGCTTGGAAGTTTACTCTCAAAAGGATAAAGTTTGGAGTCATTTTCAGGGCATGGTCACTTGGTGCGCCTCAGCGACTCATAAAGCAGGCTTTTTCAATCTGGGACTGACTTTCCATCCGGCATGTCAGGAATGGTCGATCCCAAACTTCCAGGCTGAAGAAAACAATTCCCGCCCCTTGATGGCTGATTATGAATTTTTTATCCGTACCAAACTGCTTCGGGCCGTCCCTCGCGAGGCGGTCTGTTCCGTCCTGAACAGTATTTTCCGTGTTTCGCTCCAGGCCGGGGAACGATTGATCGACCAGGGAGCTCCCGGGGACACTTTTTTTATTATTCAAAAGGGGACCTGTGTGGTTCATCTGGAAAAGGGCGGGGAATTGGTTTTTGTTACCCGTCTCCGTGAAAGGGATGTTGTTGGCGAGATGGCAGTGCTTACCGGGGAGACCCGATGCGCCCGTGTGACGGCCGAGACCGACATGGTGCTCTGGGGGTTGACCAAAGAGCGGTTTGAGGAGCTATCTACAGAATATCCCGATCTGCGGGTATTTCTCACCGAACTGGTGTCCAACCGCTTTGATTCCTCCCCGAATACTGCAGACCGGATTATCGGTAAATATTTGGTCACCGATATTATTGGGCATGGGGGATATAGCGTCGTCTATAAAGGTCGGCACTTAGACCTCGAAATGCCGGTTGCCATCAAAATGATGAAACACGATATGGCCATGGATAAAGACTTCATCTATAATTTTCGTAAGGAGGCCAGGACAGTGGCTGCATTGAATCATCGGCACATTGTCAAGGTCTACGACTTTGAAGAGCGTTTTCGAACTCTGTTTATCATCATGGAGTATCTGGAGGGAACTCCCCTGGATGTCCTCCTGAAAAAAGTCGGGCTGCTTCCGGTCAAACAGGTTCTGGAATTGCTGTATCCGATCGTTTATGGATTGGAATACGCCCATAAACATGGGCTGGTGCACCTGGATATAAAGCCCGCCAACATTTTTCTCCCTTCGAACGATCAGTTGAAAATCCTGGATTTCGGCCTGGCCTGCCCCCCAGGCTCCGAAACAATTTGCGGCCTGGGGACCCCCTATTATGTTTCGCCGGAACAGATCGAGGGAGAGGTGGTTGACGGCCGGGCCGACGTGTATTCTCTGGGCATCATGACTTTTGAGCTGCTTACCGGTGTGCTCCCCTATCCCGTGGACGATCCTTCTCTTTTAATGGAAGCCCACCTGACTAAGGAAATTCCCGATCCTCGATATTGGGTATCCGATCTCCCGGAAAGTCTCTGCCAATTTATCTGGAAGGCTACCCAGAAAAAACCGAAAGACCGCTTTCAGTCCATGGCAGAAATCCTCTCCTTCCTTCTGCAGGTTTCTCAGGACCTGGGCTCGCCCGCTCCGGGTGACAGCCGGGTCGAACGGAAAATGACGAGCCTCTTCCTCTTTTACCAGGAAGACCACCGCCTGGCGCTCAACGCCCTACTGGAAGAATTTTCCCGGAAGGTGAAGGATGCCGGGATTGCGCTGAAAGCTGTGGATTTCAAGGATATCGGCTGACGGAAATTCCTTCGGTGATCGAACCCTAACCCTTACGCGTGCACTTTGTCTGCAGACGGTCGATGGAGACAAAAATTATTTTCCAAAGGTATTTTCATTGGATACTGAAATAAGTGTCTGAAACGTCTGAAATACAAGGATACAGTACGGATGTAATCTTTATCAGGCATCTGCTTGATTTTATTACATCGGGTATCCGCCAGTTATAAGAACCGGAATTGGGAAAATGTTTTTTTAGAACCGTGAAGGTATTACCGCTGTCCGATGAAAGTGCGATATCAACGGCTCCGACAAACCCTTCAGGAGATATTCCAATAGAATTCCAGGTGACTTGATGCTGTTCCCCCCCTATCCAGTTTTCATTTGCATTTGGAGAAGTGATCTGAATAAATGAGCCGGGTGCCAACGGGGGCGGCGGTTGACGACCCTTTGATCGAGCAATGCTTGCGTCTGTCCGTTGCATTGACGCATTTTTGCGGATATTAATTAATTGGTAGGCTCCAGCATCGCGATTAATCATCAGTGTTCCTGCATTTTCAACCCAGGCGAAATACGATTTCCACGGTTCCATGGTGGGCGCGACTACATAATCGCCTGAACCATTCCAGTAATAAAGGTTGGCTCCCAGTTGCAGGGGAGTATTATCATCGACAACGGTTGCCCATGTTACACTTTTATCCTGAAAGGGACATGCCAGTAAAATATACCCTGATTCAACAGACGTCGAAAAATCTGTTTCCAGAATATCGCCAGAAATTTCAATTTTTATTTGTTCATCGGCTGAAATAATGAACCAGCCTTTGCCAAAACTGATGGAATCCTGACCGGCTGCTGAAATTTCATGAAATGCTCCGCCCGTATAAGCGAAAAGGCGCCATGAGCCAGGATCATAAACGCCTCCCCAGAACGTTTTTAGAGAATTGAAAGTATCGGTATCTGCCGGCGTGACAGGGATACCGATCATGCGATAGGCGTTTACTATTGGAGTTTCGTGGGAAGCCGCAGGCAGACTGATATAGCCCGATGGCAGTCCGATAGCCAATAGGTTGTAATGGCCTGGAGAACTATAATCGTATGAACCAATATAGAGGGTTTTATTCATGCCGATAGCCGGCGAGGATGATAAGAACGTTGAGTCGGTAGGGATTGTATTATAAAACCATCCCAGAGTACCATCCGGGTTGAGCGCAATAATTTTTCCGGTCTTGTCGCCGAAATAAATCAATCCATCAGCCCCGATTACAGGTGAAGACAAAACCGGGCCACATGGATAAGTCCATTTCACACGCGGAGCGGGGTCGGGGTCTTCGATAGCGGATAAAGCATAGAGAGCGCCTTCTCCTCCTCCAGTTTTGGTGGAACCAATGTAAACCATCAATCCGTCCTGGCTGATTGCTGGTGATGAGTCAAAAGTTTCGCTTGGTGTGGGGCTGAATTCCCAACAAAATGTTCCGTCCTGTTTGAGCGCTACCACACGATCGTCTGTTCCAAAATAAATATAGCCGGATTTGTTGTCCACGGCTGGGGATGATTTAATGAGACCAAGTGAACCGCTGGACGGATATTTCCATTTCAGTGAACCGTCATAAGGATCTAAGGCATAGAAGATGCCGTCGGTTGAACCAACATAGATACGGCCGTCTAAACCGATGGCCGGAGATGATTTCACCGGCCCGACGGTTGGATACGACCAGTTAAGGGCGATGGAACCTTCCACTACAGGATATACGGCGTGGACTTTTCCATCGTCTGATCCGATGTAAATTGTGCCGCCCGGATCGATTACAGGTGAAGAGTAAATTTGGCTTCCCGTTGCATAGCGCGTGATTTCAGTGCCGGTTGCCGGATCAAGAGCATATAAACGTCCGGCCAGATCCGCAGCGTAAATGATTCCGCTTTTGCCGATTGCCGGGGATGACATGAACGCATTGTGTTCGCTATTGAAATCCCATTTCAATGTTCCATCAGGATAATACGCCCTCAACGAGCTGCCCCCGATATAAACCGTTCCGGAAGGACTGACGGCCGGTGAGGAGCAGAATTCATTGTTCGCTGGATTGATATATAAACCATCAGGACCGGTAGCATTAACGCCCCATTTGAGATTATTGGTCGTTGGTCCCATGTTTGTGTTTGTACCAGTATGATACTGGTTATTCCGGAACATGGGCCAGGATGAAGGGCCTATGGCAAACAGATATCCGTCGCCTGTAGCGGCATAATACAACGTCTGATTTTTCCCAATGGCAATGGATGAAAAAGAACCTCCTGTTCCGGGATAGCTCCAAAGTTCGTTTCCTTCCGGGTCGATCGCGTGAATAAAGTTATCGCCGCCGCCGATGTACACAATGCCGTTGCTGTCGACTGCAGGAGATTGATCATAGACATTGCCTGTCTGACAAGACCATTTTTTATGGCCGTCAGCAGGATCCAGTGCATACAAATAACCATAGCCATCAATGGGGCTGTCTGCATCAGCAATGTATATGGTTCCATCCGGCCCGATGGCAGGGGAGGACCGGATGTCGCCTATGCCGGTATAAGACCAGTTTACTGTTCCATTTGCCGACTTGAGGGATATCAGGGTATGGTCGCGGGTACCGATATAAATACTTCCATCTGATCCGATTGCAGGAGATGATTTCAGATCTTTCGTAGCAACCGCATGAGACCATTTTTGGGTTGGGGTGCTTCCTGTATTGATATCCAGAGCAAGAACTTCTTTGTTGGTGGCGACATATAAGGTCCCGTCCGGTCCGATGGCAGGAGATGCGTAAATCCATTCGATTTCAGGATCAGGTGGGGTGGTTGCGGTGAATGTCCATTTCACTTCTCCGGTTGCCGAATCGACTGCATATACATAGTAATCATACGATCCGATCACAATCAGACCGTCCGGAGTGATCACCGGAGAAGAATGAATTTTGCGTTCGGTGGGTACGCTCCATTTTTGGCTGCCATCCGGATTGACTGCAAAGATGGAATAATTATTGCAGCCGAAATAAACTACGCCGTCCTGATCAATCGCTGGGGTGGACGTTACTTCGTCATCTGTAACGAATTTCCATTTCTCTGTCCCATCCGGATTGACGGCATGCATGCCGGAATAAGAACCAACGTAAATCGTTCCATCCGGTCCGATAATCGGCGACGATGGGTCTGAAACAACGATGGGAAAAGCCCATAAAGGATATCCACTCGATGGGCCGTGCAATTCGTTTCTGCCGGCATGGGAGGAATCATGCAGAAACATGGGCCAGGGGGCGTCTGGCGGGGGGCCAGATGCAAATGCATTCACGGATAACAGGATACTAAGACAACAAACAAAAATTACACCAAGTATCCCCTTATGAAACAGATATTTCATTCTCAACTCCTTTTTGTCAATTATAAATATAATTTCAAAGGGTTGTATGAAGTTTTGGTCCCAGGTTCTATTTCATAAAACGGCTTAGGTATTTGGAATCCGGTGTGCTGTGTGAATCCGTCCTCAATGTCATTGCATCTGTGTTCTCAAGCATGATCGACTATATAAGTCAATAGTTTTTTTGAATTCATCGGAATATGAACGGGTATTGACTCCTTGCTTTTTATAGATATATGGCTGATATGATGCACAGAAAAAAACAATATTTACTATCCATACAGGTTTACCGTTCATGATTCACTTTCATCTTCGAGGGTGAAGAATTGGAATTCTTAGCGCAGGTGGTAGTGGTGGCGATGGTAAAGTAGTCGTGGTAGTCGTGGTAGTCGTGGTAGTCGTAGTCGTAGTCGTGGTAGTCGTAGTAGTAGCCAATGTCGAAGAAGTTGTCGAAGAAGTTGTTGGCGATGTCGATGTCGAAGAAGTTGTTGGCGATGTTGATGTCGATGTCGAAGAAGTTGTTGGCGATGTCGATGTCGATGTTGATGTCGATGTCGAAGAAGTTGTTGGCGATGTTG
>Ga0268283_1001216_pt1 | contig 12965 bp, 13 predicted proteins | sample saktaG_13_FD_190140 | JGI IMG/M metagenome (GOLD analysis project Ga0268283, IMG submission 190140) | Saline water microbial communities from Sakinaw Lake, British Columbia, Canada - sak_2013_06_06_36m | ecosystem: Environmental > Aquatic > Non-marine Saline and Alkaline > Saline ... | reverse complement strand
GAAAAGGGATTGAATGATTTGGGATTATTGGGGTCAGGCTCAATGTATTGTCCCCCTACAACTTCACAAAGCTTTGCAAACGACCCTCCAATGTCTACAATAAACACCATGTTGTCTCTCGCGTATGATGTCATTGCCAGATTGTTTAAGAGTACCGACTTTCCTGCCCCTGATGTCGCAATAACATAGCCATTAAAGTTGTTGTTTGAAACAAATACGTCCAAGCCACTCAATTGAGCTCTTCTGCTATAGAGAAGCAGATTTGGATTTGTTCCTCTCCAGTCCGATTCCAATGGCAGAAATTGTGCAATTTCTTCCCCGAAGCGCTTATCGTACTTCTGCGTAGTTTCATAGTATTCATTTGTGACACCAAGCGGCAATGCGGCCATGAATGCCAATTGATGAATAGAGTCTGTTGAAGCTAGGCGAACCGCTGAATACTCTCCACCTTTGTTCCAATAAGAACGAATCGTTTCCGCATTCGCTTCCATTTCCTCTTCTGTTTCTCCGCTACATATAACATTCATATCAAATATATAAAGATGCTCTTGATTTTGAATTCGATCTAAGATATCTCCGGATTCATTCTTTCTCTTCCAAAATTCACGGAATCTTTCGCCCCAAGGCTGCGCCATAATGATGTCATGTGATTTTTTTATGCCATCTCTTTCTTTTTTTGGGAGTCGTTTTACGTTAAGAGTAAGCAAAAAGGAGTCATTGAATTGGTTTGTATCCATAACCGACGAAAGATAGTCGCCAAGCTTGTCCCCAAAATCATTAATGGTTGCATATTTTGAATAGCTCAGTGGTGACATATTTTTCCAATATCTTCCTCCCATATTAACGTGGGTGTCTGAAAACGTAATTTTGGTGTTTGGTGAAATAAGTTGTAAATTAAGCTCTTTTCTTTCATCATACTCTGGAATCTCGTCCAATTGATATTGTCCATTAAAAATTTCCCAGGCAATAGGCTTTAATTTTTCAGGCAATAATTCTGATGGTGCAAAATTATTTGAACGTAATAAGTCACGAACAAACCCTCGTGTTGAGGAGACAACCCCTTTATCTTTACCCTTTACACATACAAATACTCTTATGTTTCTCAGACGGGCCTGCATTCTTCTTGAAACACTGCGTGAGTGATTATCCCTGTGGTGCTCCGCCATATTCTGAACTGCTTTGGTTAATACATTTGCGTACCCATCACCGGCATTTGCTCGCTTGAGATGTTCAAATATCCAACTATCAATTAGCTCATTATTGTTTCTTGAGCCAAACATCACGATTTGTAAATCAATGTCGTCTGGAATTTTTTCCAGCAGCTCTTGGAATGTAACTGCCGTTTGTGTTCCCATTAAAATACGGGGAACAATTTCTAATATTACCCCATATTCGTTCAAATTTGTACGATAGATAGATGTGACATCATCATAAGATTCGTACGGGATGTAATTGGAAAATTTATATCTTTGAAAAGTGGATTCCCATGCTTTTGTCGGAAGGGAGGTCCCTTGAGGGAGTATGCTCATTTGGGCTCACTCTCTTTTGAGCTATTTTCATAGCCTGTCTCTTTACTAAAAACTATGCCGGATCTCCCAGTGGCTTCAGCTTTCTTGTCCAGATTCCAATTGCCATCCTTTACTTTATAGTAAATTCTGTCGAAATCATGATAAATTTTTTGATCATCTTCGTATGGCATAAATAGCCCAGATGCGAACAAATCAGGTGTTCTTGGCGGAAGATCTATGTCAATTCTTTTTAGAGCAGAGTTTTGCTTCACTGCCTTTTTGTAATCTTTTTTTATTGTTGTCTCGTCGAATTCCAATAAAAACTCATTGAGAACTTTTTCCGCTTCAAGTTCTTCGACAGACTTGATAAAAATCTTTGCGTGATCAACCTCTGTAGCGTATACATTAAGAGCCAATAAAAACGCCAATCCCAAAATCCTATTCATGTTTATTTCCCTTTTCTTAATGCATCATCAATAACGATTACTTTGTCTAGCATGTCATCTTTATTTGCTATCGCATTTGAATACGATCCGCTTATGTGACTCTCGCCACTGCTTGAGCGCCCTTGGCTTATGGCGTAATCATAATTTTCTGTAACACTTGAGCATGTCCCTATTCCAACACCCTTATTGCAAGAAAAATCTTCATGATACGGCATCATTGCACACCCGCCGAATGCGCCAAGGAATAAAAGGCTAATCGATATACTTTTGAAGCTCATCTGTTCTTGCCCCCTCAATTAAGTCAACTGGTTTTTTTGTTTTTTTATCGATTACGACAAACATCGGCGTTCCAGTTATGCCCATTGTTCTGGCATATTCATTCATCGCTTCGTACCGTTTAGCAGATTTATCAGATTTGACACTTGCCACTGCTTCATTCTTTATGTACTTCATTATCACCGATTTTGGATCTTTGGAGGATAGGATAGTTTCTATCATCTCTGGCGCGAGAGTATGTTGGTGCACAACAACAGAGTAAACATATTCAACACTTGCTTTTTTAGATGCCAAAAATTCTTCAGCTTTTTTACAATAAGGACACTGCGGGTCGGTAATCATCACTAGGATATATTTATCATTCCCTCCGTTATACTCAATCGGGAGAGATAGCTTCTTGATGTCTTCATATTTAACGTTGTTCTTTAGATTCTCGTGTTTCTTCCCTGAGAGCTCTGTTTGCCATGCGATCCTATCCGCTTCCGAGAGATTAACACCCGCTGAAGTGTAGATATCCCCAAAAATGATCTTCTTTCCAAACGGGTACACGTATAAAATTCTTCCATTATCCATAAAAGCTTTGTAGAGTCCTTCAATTTCACCCTTCTCTACTTTTGCAAGTTGGGTACCCGGAATAGCATCTTGAACCAACGCGCGCTCTGCATCTGAAACTTGGGCGAATAAGGTCCCACACGCCACCATACTTAATACTATTGCTCTTACTTTTCTCATCACTTCACTCCTGTTTTGACTTTATGTTTATTTGTTTTCGCATCGTCTTCGTATTCATCTGCGTCTTCATTTTTAGGTTTATGCTTTTTTGACGTGCCACTTTCTTCATCTTCAAGAGTCAGCATATTTTTTAATTCCGTGACAATGACATCAGCTTGTCTATTTGCACTTATTTCTATTACAGGTGTTAGCTCATCCGCTAGATCCATATAAAAATCGGACAGTCGCTCAGTAGCCTTGCCAAGCCCTGCAAATACCCCCATTTTTGTAATATCACTAGGTGACATTCCGGGAGTCTGTGAAGCCGTTGTTCCTAGTGCGGATGCCGTTATGGTTTGATTTTGCATATTCAAACCGTTTGCAACACCGCCTAAAAATCCTGCCAATGCAGTTCTTGCCAAGATTGCCCCTTGCTTTGTTACTACGCGACCTCTCATGCCATTCTTTCCGTCTTCTCCTGCTATGAAGCCCGACAGCTCTCCGTCAATATGTCTGCCGTCTTTTGTTATGCAAGATAAAGTAGTTACACGAATGTAAACCCTTTCCGAGCTAAGATCTCCATATCCCTCGCCAAGAATAAAGCATTGCTCTACGTCATACTTATACCTATTTGGCAATATCCCAAGATTGCTTACTTGCATTAGAATTGGTAAGGGAGCCTTCTTTGCTTTTGCTAATGTTGGCGCATCAAGACCCGACAACAAGCGCACTTTCATGATAGTTCCGCTGGACAGCAGATTCCTTGGCACTATCTTGTTCGCTGTCGGATTAGTCTTTTTTCCTGTTCTTTCTGTTTTTTGTTCAATATCAGATCCAAAAAAGTCGCTTTCAGTCATAGGTTTGTACTGCTTAACTGCCCTTGGCGGCATCTGCGGAGGAAGAGGAGGAATATTCCCCTGACCAATATTACTTCCGCCAGCTATTATTCCCGTAGGAAACGGCTCACCAAATTGCTGCCCCTGAACCCTTGGTGGCTGCGGGTATGAATTGGCCCCCAATGGGTTATTTTGATTTGCTGGACTTGTAAATGGCGTAGCTTGCTGATTTCCTCCTCCCATCTGGCCCTTCATTTGCTCTTGAGCTTCTTTTAATTCTTCAATTTCCTTGCGAAGCTTCTCAGATTCATTCGCATATTGTTTTGCATCTTTATGTGCCACATGCATATCATCCTTTACATCCCCAATAAATGACGACTTAACAGAGTGGGTCTCGTCTACAATTTTAAATTCGCCGATTTGTTTTTTATCCTCTTCATTTTTTGCATCTGAAGCCCCGCCAAACACACTTGCAATAAGCCAAAAAGCCAGCCCGACCCCTGCCACTACTCCGATTTTTATCAACCCTTGTTTTTGTTTGGTATTTGCCGGATCAGAATCAAATAAATTTTTGAAATTCATTATTCACCTCCTCTTTCAACAATCACTAATGAAACGTCATCCATTGGTGCCAGTTCTTTCATTTGTTTTTTTGTAAAAAACGATAAAAACAATGGATCTTTTTCCGCGAGATTAATAAAATCCCTTTCATCAAGACTTAACGCCTTAACACCCTTGTTTACAACTGTGAACTTTGAAACGCGATACAGAGTTCCCGAATAACTTTTCTCTTTTATTACCTCTAGGTTGTTTGCTCGGTATCTAATTTTTCCAGCGCTTTCTTCATACCCATAGGGGACGCTCCCATTATGGACATCAAATGCAATCTTTTTCATTGTTTCTTTATAAGCATCTTTTGTTTCATAGGCGATAATCTCTTTCTTTTTTCCAAGAGTTTCATTCACCATGACTGTTCTGGGGCCTATATCTGTTGGTTTAAATATAATTGAATACGTTTTTCCTTCGGTAACAAAAAATACCTCTGCCGGCTCTGCTTTGTCGTAAATAACTTTTTTCTCCCCGCCTCCTGAAGGCTGTCCGCCCTCAGGACCAATCGGCTTTCCATTATCTCCCATAAGCGTAGTCTCTTCAATTTGTGGCGTAAATTTTAAAAATGCTTCATTTTCAAATGTTTTCACCAAGAGTCCTTTTTCTTTTGAATACTCTTTTGAAATAATTGCGTTTTGAAAAACAATTCGATTCATTGAGTGTTCGCTGACTTCAACATAAATCGTGTCGTTAGGATCATTCACAACTATCGTGTCCGCCATTAGGCTACATACAACGATTGCATTGATTAGTAGCAGTCTCATCTTTTATCCCCTCCTTTTACAGCTGCATCTATGCCTCTTAACCAAAATCTTCCTTGATTGATTCCATAGGATATTGTGACTACAACCGTTTCTTTTGACACAGTTTTGTCCGATACCTGCTCTTTCATCATCCCCTCAACAATTAGAACCCCAGGCTTCTTAGAGTCAATTTTTCCAATATAAAACGAACGACTTATTTGATTCTCAATCAAATAAGACAATTGTGTTTTTACGACACTGTCTACCGCATTGTGAAAGTCAGGTTCTACCAGTGCCAGCAGATTATCTCCGTTAGATTTTGCATTTTCAGGGGTCACATTGAATAAATTAAAAATAATAAACTGGGTCATCATTTCAAGGTATGAGCTAGACACTTGCTCACCTGCAACCCAAAACTCCTGGGACATTACCTTTGGCGGCATAAACACAGTTCTTTGCCCTGTAACTCTGCTTGATAGTATGAACTGCTGCCAAACAACGATTAGGGTTAACGCCGCTATGATGATGCGGCTAGTGACATTCTCCATTTCAAAGCGATCCAATTTATTTTTTTTATATCTTTCTAGCATTTCACCCACCTATAAATATTCGTTCGTGGGATGGAATTACGCCTTCTGGCGTCCCTCTTAACCCGAACTTGTAGATTTGGTGCCATACAAAACCCTTTGCTTTGATATTCTTTGCTTTTTGATACAACTTTGACCCATAGAATGCAGCACCTAAAAAAGCAAAAATTACCACGCCTTTTGCAAAAATATATCCACTTACCATCACCGTCGAAAATAGAATAACTACATCCGCTTCCCAATACATAATGAACGGGAGCGTCTCTGTGTATTTATAAATATAGACCGCTCTGCCATCGCTTTGCTTTTGTGACATTTATAACTCCGTTTTGTTTTGGCTTTTTGTACTCTCCGAAGAGCGCACAATTAAACCAATATATTTGCGAGGGGATACCCCGCAAGGATGCAACTAGATAATTGCGGAGAACATTGTGGACATGATTGCATCTGCGTTGATTACCAGCAATGAAAGGCCAAGCATAAAGAAGAACTGGAGAATTGACCCCATAAATGCACGCTGCACACCAACTGCAAAGAAAATCAAACCAATAATTTTGGTCAGATAGCCATCGGTGATCCATCCTGAAATAGTCCCCCACATTGCCGAAAGACCTAGATTATCACTGGTTCCAGCAAAAGCAGAAACGGCGAATAAAGACAAAAATAATGCCAACATAATTCCGGAGTGACTTTTTGCAGTCAAACTCATAAAAACTCCTTGGAGGGGTAAGATTAGATAGAAGGGAATATCCACTTCCTCAATAGACAAATAACACGGCTTTGATCTAAAATTCTCTATATTTTTTAAATTCTTTTTTGATTTTGTGTTTTTAAGAGGAGGGGGTTAGCAGGGGGTTATAATTTAGCCCAAGGAAGCGCAATGGGAATGGCAGGGTTACTCCCTGAGAATAAAAGTCCTACCCCAAATTTTCTTGTGAAAGACGTATCGTTCTCTTTAATACCGAGAATGCTTTTAGCGCTTCCATAATCATTCACGCCCATCTCAAAGATGAGCTTAGTGTGTACATTTGATAAAATTTCTTGTGAAAAATGGTCAAGTCTTTGACTCGCCAAAACAATCGCCATTCCAAACTTCAGGCTTTGTGAAACTATCAGATTGATCGGCTCATCTCTAGCTTCTCTATCTTTTTTATTCATCGGAATTACCAATTTTGCTTCATCGATTACAACTACGGTGTCGATTTTATAGCCAGGAACGCGGCCTGAAAATTCACTGTATTTACCTCGCTCTCGGACTTTAAGGTATATGCGCATGATTAAAATATCTGTGAACAATTTCTGTAGTGGCACGGAGAGCTTACTTAAATCAAATCTGTTGATACCATTAATGACTGGAGGACGGGATGCACTAAATGCACGGGATTCGACTATCTTTTCTATATGTATCCTAAGGTCCCTTAGGGCATTAAAGGCATTTGTCTCAGAATAAAAACTCACGTCCGCCTTAACTTCATCAACACCCTGCAACCTAGGTTTCTCTCTCCCCAGCTGCTCACCGACAATACGCCACTCGACATACTTGTTGATATTTTCAAGAAGTATGTCTTTTAACATATCTCTATCCTCTTGAAGCTTTTTGATTTTAGTATCGTTATCAGCCACACTGATTCTATTATTCAGCGAACGTATTCTTTCGGTGTCTTTTCGGATTTGAGCCTGAAGTGATACATCAAACGCCATTTCGATTGATTCTCGGATATCCACCATAAGATTAAGCATGTCATCAATAATAGGCAAATCATTATTCCATGACGATTCATCTACCTCGTATATACCCTTTAGAGCATATGTATCTGTTATTAGCCTCTCCAGTACGGCTTTTTGAACCGTACCCATTCCTGAATTCATAAAATAGCGATCGATCATTCTGATAATGTTATCGCGAGCTACACGAATTCCTCCGCTCTCGTGATCTTTGGAAAACTCAAAAAGTGAGATTCCATATTTACTTTTTCGAGCAAGAATGGAAATTACATTCTCATTTGGCACATCCATATCTCCCGAAAAATCGAGAACATAGACAGATTTTCGATAACCATCCTTTTCTTTTCCGTAATATTCAATGAGTTTTTTTGTTGTTCTTGTCTTACCGCTTTGGCTTTTTCCTGCCACCAAAATATGACTGTTTGGAACTGCATCAGGGTCAAATGTATACGGTTTCAAATCAACAACACCTTTGCCAAAACAAAACTCCCTTCCGGCAGTCATTTCACGTTCAGAAATAAGCCTGGTACCCGCAACGCTACCCATGCTTGCTACCATACAAATACATCCGGTCTAGCTTCACCCAATACGTTTGCTGATACTATCTTCGCTTCAATTCGGTTTCTTCCGTTCTCTTTCGCATCATAGACTGCTTCGTCCGCTCTTTTTACGGCATCTTCTATTTTTTCCCAAGGGCTTAGATTACTAAATCCAATTGATACTGTTGTTTTGATATTTTTCCCAAGATACTCAACCGTTCCGCTTTCAATATTATTTCTAATTGATTCCAATGTATCTTCCACGCCTTGCATCTCATGCCCTTTTAATACCAATACAAACTCTTCCCCGCCGAATCTATAAAAAACATCATTTGTCTCTCTTAGCACATCTGACATTGTGTTTGCGTAATATCGCAATACTTCATCCCCTACGTCATGTCCATGCTGATCATTAATGCTTTTAAATTTATCCCCGTCCAAGAATGCCACATGGATTGCTTCTTTTGAATTCTCATAATGACCTTTATCCTCGTCAAATTTTCTTCTGTTGTACGCTCTCGTTAGCGGATCTTTAATCGAATCATCTTTTAGCCTTCTGTTTTCATTTTCTACTTGCTCGACTTTTCTCGTCATTTCCGTAACCATTTTTATAAGCGCTATTGCATCTTGCTCTTCTGTGGCCATCTCTCCCAAGAGCCGAGAGTTATTTTCAACATATTCTTTGACCGTAAGCCAATAGCCGTCCCCATTTTTATTTTTCTCTATAGCGACTATTGCTCCTGTTTCACCTCTTTTGGTTGTGAGTCCGCCCATCTCTACGTCTCCGCGTTCTAATATTTCCATTACGATTCTTTTATACTCTTTTGGCTCGATCTCTTTTCTAAAGTTTTTAAAAAATGTTCCTATTGCATTTTTCCAGATTTTAAACTTACAATGTTTTTGGCTACACTCAAACGCTCTATCGTTAACATACACCTTCCCATTTTTACATGCAGGGCACTTCCCTATGCATTCACCCTTTGGTGCGTTATCGATGTAATATGAAAGCTTCTTCCTATCTTGTAATACCGAAAGATCCAGTATTTGACCATTAGCCTTTGCTATTGATTGCGCATATTCTATTTGCTGAGGAGATGGCGCATTTGGATTCAGCCCTATTTCTAGCTTTAGATGTTCTACTTTATCGTGATAAAAAGCGATTAGCTCTTGATAATTAGCCTCACCACTCTCAATTTCATCCAGCTTTTCTTCTAATGCTCTTGCTGATTCTGCTTCAGTAATTATTTCAAAGTGCTCTGCCGTCCACTCGTGCACCTTTTCGCCCAATACAGTGGGCACAAGCATTTTGTTTTCAATTACTATGTATTCTTTTTTGATTAGATTAGGAATAATCGTGGCCATCGTCGATGGTCTTCCAATCCCTTTGTTCTCTAATGTCGTAATAAATCTTCCGCGCCCGTATCTCTCTGGTGTTCTTGTGTATGTCTCTATAGAATCTGTATCAATCGCCCTTAACTCATCTCCAGCCATTGCCTCTGGTAGGATCACCTCTTTTTCTGCTCCATATTCATCATTATAATCGTTGATGATGTCCGTCCCTATTACATACCATCCACGCTCCAACAGCATATTTGCACGCACTGACAACACATTCCCCCCAGCTTCAACTTCAATATAGCTGTGATCAAACGTAGCGTTTTGCAACTGTGTTGCTAAAAATCTTTTATAGATAAAAGAATAAACTTTTAAAACATCTTCCCCATTTTCTAGTTTTTTTAGCTCATCAGCAATATTTTCAGGCAAAAATTGCTCTGAAAATTGTGTTGGTCGAATTGCCTCGTGCGCGTTATGAGCACCTTTTCTGTTTTCATAAACACGTCTCTGATAAAGAGTCGCATCCTCTCCAAACATTTTATTGTTAATTTGAATAGCGGCATCAACCGCTTCGTCGGATAGCCTAAATGAGTCGGTTCTCATATAAGTTATTAAGCCCAATCGCTCTCCATAGACCTCCACACCCTCAAATAATGTTTGCGCTATTTTCATCGTATATGGCTCTTCAAATCCATGCAAATAGAATGCGCCCCTTTGTAAAGTTGAGGTGGTTAGGGGCTTTGGTGGCGCCTTATCATGCAGCCTCTCATCATAAAGCTTAACAATATGAGGACTATTGCGGATTACCCCTAGAGTATCTTCTAATTCTATGTTTGATTCTTCAAAATACTTAACCTTATTCGTAAGACGCACCTGTAATCCGTCAATAACATAGTCTGAAAATATCTTCTTATAGGGCTTACTTACAAAAGATCTCCGATTCTTTTCTGCTTCTACAACAATGGCAAGCGATGCACTTACAACACGCCCTATTCCATTAGGAAGAGTTTCTTCTCCCTTTCGCTCAAAGTCTTTTTTTATTATCTGGGAAAGGGGGTAACCAATTTCTCTATCTAACATTCGTCTGGCCATTTGAGCCTCAACGGAGCTATTATTCACTGTCCCGCTGATGTCCTTTAACCTTGAAACAATGTGCGACTTCGTAATTTCTCCAAATACAATTCTGCAATAAGGCTGTCTCTCTTTATTTAGCCCTAGTTCCTCTATTAAATCGCTTGCAATACGTTCACCTTCATAGTCTCCATCGGTGGCAATATATACAGCTTCTGATTTTTTGGCTTCTTCCTTTAGTCTTGCAATAATCTTTCTTTTCCCTTCGTCTTCTACAACCCATTTACCGACAAATTTTCCATTCTCAAGCTCAATTCCATGCTCATTGCTTGGGAGATTTTTTATGTGCCCTAGCGAAGCCATTACATTCCATTCGTTCATGTCTTTTAGGTAACTATTTATAGTTTTCGCTTTTGCGGGAGATTCAACTATGAGCAATTTCACATTATTACCTTTTTAATATTTAGTGCATGTTCTCCAAATAGCAGCAGCATGGAAACCACTAAAATCACATGCTCGCTTATTGAACCGACTCTGAAAATCATTTTTTGTGGAAGCAAATAAAACCTTGCACTAAATGGAGCCAGTGCTCCCCTCACGTTTCCCGTCATTGCATCACCTAAAATATGTACGCTGACTCCCAAAAAGAATCCAAACATAATAAAGTTTTTATACATTAACGACACAACCATACCTATTACAGCAATAATCAAGTTGTGTGTGATTGTTCTGTGACCAAACGCCTTGTTGATTACTATTGAAATGGGTAATAGGCGTCTTCCAAACGCAGATGCCGGTTCGTCAATATCGATAACAGTTGCCCCGAATGCTACCGCCCCTAAATAACACAGCATCTCGTTTCCGTAGTAAGTCGTATAGCCAAACATGAGAGGTAATGAGCCCACCGCCAATGATGTAGTTAAATGAGTTATTGCCATCATTTCAATCCCACCTTTGGACTTTGCCGGCTTTAAACAAAAGATCCTTGATGTTATCTTTCGGTATTGCCCCTGTAATCGGCTGATTGATCAACGTACCATTCCCCTTCATCAGGTACGTTACTGGAATCTGACCATTAAAGGGTAAATCTTTTGGCACCACTCCCCCATTGCCTATATCAGCTACCGCAAATACAACTTCGCTATTAAGCAAAGAAGTGACCTCTGGGTCGTTAAGGGATTGCCAATACCTCTGACAATGTGAACAAGACTCACTTAACACTACAAAATAAACTATTTTATTTGTTTGCTTCGCGGTTCTTGCTGCCGCGTAGACGTCCATACTTCTTGGTGCTGCATGTGATACACTAATTCCCAACATAAGCAATGAGGCCATTATTCTAATTCTCATTTTTTCAAGCTCCCTTCGCTATAGTATCCGCTATTCATTCTTGCGATTACTTGCTTCAAACTCTCTTTGCGAGCCGTCTGATTTATCCGCTCAATTGCATACTTTGGCTCCATGTCTCCGTAAGCTATCCAATAGTTCTCGTCAGCATTTACGGCTTTTCCAGCTGTCTGCAATTCTGCTACTGGGTCGTAATTATCGACATATAAAATTGCAGGCACTTTGATTATTCCAAATCGCTGTGTAATTTTTGGATTTATTGATACATCAAATTGATATTTATTTTTTGGGTCGTTAATGTCTTTTTTTGGGTCTTTGCTCATTACGCGATTAATGTATTCAGCTGACGGTCTATATTTATTTATCCCACCAACCATTCCTCTCATAACAAACGCTACGTCACGATTTACAGATGAAAATGCTTCAAAATAGCTTCTTACTAGTTCATCAGGCATTGAAGACGAAATAACAACGATTATTCTCTCCTTTTGTCCTAGAATTTCATTCTTCGATGTATATACCGTCCCCTCTTCTTCCATTTGTTTCGTAAGATTGCTTGTTTGATTTTTATACTGCCCTAAGTGTTTACTCCAATCAAGCTTTTTGTCATTGATGATATACTGCTCGTTTTTTCCAACTGTTTTTTGAAAAGTTGTACTTTTTGTATTACCGCTAATATGAGTGGCAGCATCTGTCATTTTTTGATCATTGTTTGTCTTTCCATAATCATTGATATTGTTTTTCTTTACATAAGCCGAGACATTCATGTCTTGGGTCTGAATATCAGTTGTTTTCATGGTAGTAAAGTTTATGTTTCGTGATGCAGAAACTCCCGTTCTGTTTTCATTCAAATATCGCTGATTAAACTTATAGGTGTCTTCCGATGACGCGCCATAGACAATGGCGCTCATCAGCATGGTTGAAATTATGACTGTTTTCATAGATTTCCCTAGAATACGCAACAGTTTAATTTTTTAAACCGCAAATAGACAAAGTTATCTCCGATCATAGGAGGATTTTTTGCCATGTCCCACACTAGCCCACTTTGTCCAATTCCAAATCCTATTGGATGCGGGATTGGCTTAACAATTTGAAGTCGATAATCTGACTTCTTCCAAATAGGTGTCGGGATTTTATAGCACATAGAGTCATGAGTCCCCAATCCTCTTCGGTGCATACCGTAAATCATATTTTCTGCTGCCGAAGCAGAATCTTCTACCATTCCCTTGGAA
>Ga0268283_1001214_pt1 | contig 12969 bp, 9 predicted proteins | sample saktaG_13_FD_190140 | JGI IMG/M metagenome (GOLD analysis project Ga0268283, IMG submission 190140) | Saline water microbial communities from Sakinaw Lake, British Columbia, Canada - sak_2013_06_06_36m | ecosystem: Environmental > Aquatic > Non-marine Saline and Alkaline > Saline ... | reverse complement strand
CAGTATGAACACCAAAAATCAAAAGCCGCTTCGCGGAAAGAGTGCTATCCATCCCCACCCAAGCCTATCAGCTCTGGGTGGGGAATTTCGCACGGTAAGTTAAAAGCGGTTCGGTAGCTTTTTAATCTTTCGCCCCCTTTGAAGGGGGCAGCCTGAAAGGCTGGGGGATGTGCTTTAAACCCATCATTTATTATTTTGGAGAAAAAATGAGCTTGCCCAACTACAACCCCGATTACATCAGCGAGCAAGATTATCTTGAACGCGAAGAAATCAGCGACACCAAACACGAATACTTTGATGGTGAAATTTTTGTAATGGCGAGTGCAAGCCGAAGCCATCAACGCATTATTTCAAATTTAGTGATAGATATTGGCACGCATTTGAAAAATACGCCGTGTGAAGTATTTAGCTCCGATATGAAAGTCCGCGCAGATAAAGGAAAAAAATACTTTTATCCTGATGTGATTGTGAGTTGCACGAAAGGCGACGGCGACAGCCATTTTGAAGAATCGCCACGAATCATAGTCGAAGTATTATCAAGTTCGACACGCAAGTTTGATAAAACCTCAAAACGCCTCGTTTATCAAAACATTACAACCTTGGAAGAATACGTTTTAATCGAACAAGACCGCGTCGAAATTCAAGTTTTTCGCCGAGCCGACAACTGGCAATCGAGTTATTACTACATCGATGACGACATTACATTTACCTCAATCGGCTTAACGTTACCGGTTTTAGAAATTTATCAGCGCGTCGAAAATGACGATATGCGTGCCTTTAATCAAACACAGGAAAATTTACAATGAGTAGTTCAAACAATCAAACCCCGACCGGTTCAGCTATCGCGACGCTTGCCAACGGCAAACAAAATACTGTTTACACCGTGAACGCCAGCGATTTATTGCAAGGTTTTAACGATGCTGACGGCGACACCTTAAAAATTGTCAGTTTGTCGGCAGACAATGGCGCAGTTGTTTTTGACGGCGAAAAAGGCACGTTTACACCGACGACGGATTTTAACGGCGTGGTGAATGTCGATTATTTAGTCAGCGATAATTTAGGCGGTGAACTTTCAGCAACGCAAAAATTTTCGGTCATTGGTGCAATTGTGAATCACGCGCCAACAGGTTCAGCATCGGCGACACTCGCCAACGGTAAACAAAATGCTGTTTACACATTAAACGCCAGCGATTTGTTACAAGGTTTTAACGATGCCGACGGCGATACCTTAAAAATTGTCAGTTTGTCAGCGGATAATGGTGGAATCGTTTTTGACGGCGAAAAAGGCACGTTTACACCGACGACGGATTTTAACGGCGTGGTGAATGTCGATTATTTAGTCAGCGATAATTTAGGCGGTGAACTTTCAGCGACGCAAAAATTTTCGTTAGTTTCAACATCAACATCCACCACCAATCACGCACCCACCGGTTTAGCAACGGCGACGCTGGCGAATGGCAAACAAAATACCGCTTACAGTCTTAACGCCAGCGATTTGTTACAAGGTTTTAACGATGCCGATGGCGACACCTTAAAAGTGATGAGTTTGTCGGCGAATAATGGCGAAATTGTTTTTGACGGCGACAAAGGCACATTTACACCTGCGACGGATTTTAACGGTGTAATGAATGTTGATTATGTCGTCAGCGATAATGTAGGCGGTGAACTTTCCGCGACACAAAAATTTTCGGTAATCGGTAACGCACCCGTCGTGATAATTCCAGATATTCCCATTATTGTTCCGTCAATTGTCGATGTTCCGGTTCCGATTATCGACGCGCCCAAACCTGTCAACAGTATTCAAATTAACGGTTTAACTAAATTAGGCGATGTTAAAAATAATAAACTGGTTGGCACTGCGAATAATGACAAATTATCAGGCGCAGCGGGTGCGGATTCGTTAATTGGCAACGCGGGCGACGATTTATTGGACGGCGGCGTGGGCAATGATTCGTTAGACGGCGGCACCGGTAACGACCAATTGACCGGCGGAGATGGTAAAGACACGTTACTCGGCGGCAGTGGAAATGATTTGCTCGATGGCGGCAAAGATGACGATAAATTAGTCGGTGATAAAGGCAACGATACGCTGAAAGGCGGTTTGGGTGCGGACAATATGGACGGTGGCGCGGGTAACGATTACTACTTTGTCGATAATAAAAAAGATGTGGTGTCAGAAGTAGGTGCAAATGTGCAATTGGACGGCAACGACACGGTCGAAAGCACGTCAACTTACACGTTGGGCAAAAACATTGAAAATCTCATGCTGATGGGAATTACCAATAACGACGGCACGGGCAACATTGGCAATAATCAAATTATCGGCAACGTCGGCGATAATGTTTTAAAAGGTGGCGCGGGTAATGACACGTTATTCGGCGGCAATGGCGCGGATACATTGGACGGCGAAAAAGGCATGGATATTCTGGTCGGCGGTGACGATGACGATATTTATTTCGTCAACAATCTCGAAGATCAAATCATCGAAACCGAAACAGGCGGCATTCAAGATCAAATTATATCCAGCGTCGATTATGATTTAAGTCGAAGCCCCAACGTAGAAGTGCTGACATTAACGGGCGCGAAAGCGATTAACGGCACGGGCGACGAATTCAATAATTTGTTGCAAGAACAAGCGGGCGGAAAATTTGCGAATAGTTTTGATGGCAAATCGGGTGACGATACGTTGAACGGCGAAGGCGGTAACGATACGCTCGAAGGCGGCGACGGTAACGATTTACTCGATGGCGGCGACGGTAACGACACCGCTATTTTTAATGGTGCGGTGGAAAATTACCAAATCACGCACAATCCTGACACGGATGGCGTAGATCAAATTATCGTCGAATATGTCGGCAATTTAGAAGACGGCGAAGTGAACGAAGGCACCGATATTTTAACCAACATTGAAATCCTGCAATTTGCTAACGGTGATACGGTGAACAGTCGAGATGTTCCCGTGACTAGCACGGACAGTAACGCCATGTTGATTGAGTTGGGCGGCATCAAAACACTGAGTGAACCCGATTCGCTGTTTTCAATGTAAACGACATCTTTGTACATAACAAAAAATAGAATTCGTTGAAATGGTTCATAAGAGTTTATGCACAATAAGAAAGACTGAGTGTATCGTAGCAACTTTGCAATAAATTCTTGGAAGTGAATGATGACGACTTTGCTGCAATGCTTTCAGAACAATTGGAAGATGAATTTGCTTTGATCGATGCGACTGAGCAAAGGGTGTCACGGCCAGGAAAAAATAATGAAATTCGGAAGTTGTTTTTTTCTGGGAAACAGCATGAATTTACCTTAAAAACGCAACAGATGGTCATTGGCACATTGCAGCAGTCAGTGTACCTGTTCCTGGTTCAATGCACGACAAAAAACGCTGCAATCAATTACAAACCTTAGAACGATTACCAACAGGCTATTTTCTGACAATCGAAAGATAGGCGTAATCCGTTATACTAATCAGCACAAAATTATCATCTGAGGCTTTCAACATGGATAAAGATAAGTTAAAAAAAATTGCGAATGAAGAACTTACTATCCTGAATGGTGTCATTGATTACGCTGAAAAGATGATTAGTGATAATCGTTGGGTAACAGATTGTTCGATACTTCGCCGTCGTGCTTATGCCAAAACGGTTGTTATTGAAACTGAAAAAAAAGGTCGGTGTGTTTATCGATTAACAACTGCATCAATTACAGACAAATTATCTTCTGGATGTGCAACCCCATATTCGCCAATTGGAAGGCTTTGCAGTGTTGCAAATGTTGGTCTTGACGGTGAATCGGTAACGCTTGGAGAATACGATGTGAGTGAAACCCGCCTTTTTGATAGATTTGACGGTGTTGATTATTTGAATAATATCCGTAATTTTTTACGCATGAAAATTTCAACGGTAAATCATGCCGATGAAATAGTGGACGATTTGAAAAAAGTCGTCGTATCGCAAAAAGTAGCTTCACTAGCAATTCCAAAAATAGCAAAAACGCCTGTTGCTAAAGAAACTCAATTAGAACCACCAAAAATAGAAACCCCAATTTTTATCGTTGAAGATGATGATTTAGAAATTTCACTTGAATACGAAGACGATGAAGATTCTAGTCATGATGAACAAGACGACGGGTACTTCGGGTTAAATGAAGTTTTCTACGTCAATCAAACAATTCAACAAAACAAAATTATTGCCCGCTCACCTTTTGGTGCAATGTACGTTGAAGGCGTAGCAGGCTCTGGCAAAACGTCTGCCGCATTGGGGCGAACAAAAATGCTGTGCGGCTTTAATGCTGAAAATGTTTTTGAAAAAGCCCAGTTTGAAAACATTTTAGGTGAAGACTTTGGCGATTATTGGGAAGGCAAATATGCTGATAAATTTTCACAAGAAGGCAGCATTGGCTTTGTTAGAACGGCAGAATTGATTTCTTACTTGGAAGAAACTTGCCGCAGAATTGATTTGCCTAACTTACGAATTCGTGAATATAAAGAACTTCAAAATGCGTTAAAAAGTTGTTATAAAATTGTAGCTTCACAACTTGGTGGTAATTGGAAAGGTGGAATAACGCGAGATTCACATTGTGAAACCGCCATGCGTTGGCTGTTCTCGGCTGACCAAAATATAGCGAATTTCCTTTCAAAGAATTTGCATCTTGATTTCCCTAGCGTTGAATCTATCAATAATCATTTTGTTAAAGATGATAATTCACGAATTCCAAACGTTGTTAAAAAAGCCTTTGAACACTTTGAAATTGAATTTAGTCGAATTGAAAAAGAGTTATCTACATCGAACAACAATCAACGTTTTTTACTTGATGGTTTGGCTGAAAAAATAAACCAAGCAATTAAATTAACCAATAAAGAAATACTTGGCAGAGATACTCTTTGGTTTTTTTATAAAGAATTTACGTTCTGTGCTAACAGCATTAGAGAAATTGCTTCGTTGCTTGTGAAAAATAATGTTCCGCTATTGAATAGAACAGGTTCAAAACTTGAGTTTTCTGATGTTGATGATTTGTATTTAAAATTGCTACCAGAATCAAACAATAAGCCGCATCTGCTTTATGGTGAAAATACGCTAAGACCAATCAGATTAGAGCAATTGGAGGGTTATGGTAGTCGTAATTTTCCTGAACGCTGGAGAACCGATAAAATTCAAAATCGCATTTTAGTTGCTTCAGAATTAGTAAAATTAAAGCTCGTGCAACACGCGGTAAGACAAATTTCAATTAAAAGTATTTTCGTTAAATCATTAGAAAAAATGCTGCTTAATAAATTAAATCATGTAGGTGATATTTATTACTCAACTCTTAATCAATCAGTTACAGATTATCCAGATTTTGATTTAGCTACAAAAATTCTTGCTCAATTAGAAACGAAAAGAATTGCAAACCAAGACATTGACCTTTTGCTTTGTTTAAGTCATTTAATTTTCAGAAATTTTAGTGGTAGCAGAGTAAAGCCTGATATTTATCAATCCGTGTTTATTGATGAAGTTCAGGATTTCACAGAACAGCAAATTTATTTGATGGCAGAGCAAGCCGACCCACAATATAAAGCCGTTACTATTGTTGGTGATATAGCTCAAAAATTACACAATGGTGATTCTATTGATATTCAAGCGTGTTTTCCTAGTGGAAAAATTCCGTTTATACAACTAACAGATAATTTAAGACAACTTGAATCTCCAGCATTGGCATTATTCAGCCATGTTTTTAGAAATCACTTTCACAGCAATGAAGTTGAAATTTCTTCACAATTGCTCAAGGCTATCCAGACCGTTAGTGATCCTTATCTTCCAGAAATTTACGCATTCAAAAGCATAAAAGAATTAGACGCTAAAATTATCGATTTGGTTGTTAATTCATCAGAGCATCAAACTTTGGCGGTAATCATGCCTAGCAATGATTTTGCAAAAAAACTTCACGATAGAGTAAAAAATAGATTGGATGAACATTTAATTGATTGCAAACTGTCAGAAAATGTTGATTTATCAAAACGATTCATTAAGCATTTTATGTCGGTGTTGAATGCAAAAGGGCTTGAATTTGACACTGTCATTTTGCCCTATTTGGAAGGATACGATTTAACAAATCAGTCAGACATCAACAAACTTTACGTTGGTTTAACTAGGGCTAAAAAGCGGTTAATAATTCTCGGAACAAAAGAAAATCAATTATTCAATGATGTTTGGTCAAATTTTGAACATTCATTTATGGAGTACAGTCATTGATTAGCGTAATAAACAAAATGATTATGCGCGATTTGGTGAAAACCTTATCCGCCGTTTTATCGGTGTTGGTGGTGATTATTGTTAGCCGAAAATTTATTCGCGTGCTGGATCAAGTGATTGAAGGGCAAATTGCCAGCGATACGTTGCTGATGATTTTGGGGTTGAAAATCGTGATTGCGTGCATTACCTTTTTACCCGCTGCAACCTTTATGGCGGTGTTGATGGTGTTGGGACGAATGTATCGTGATCAAGAAATGGCGGCAATTTCGTCAGCGGGCGGCGGCGTGTGGACAATTTACCGCGCAGTATTTTTGGTGTTAGTGCCGTTAAGTTTTGTCGCGGCGGGCTTATCGTTAAACGTGTCGCCGTGGGCAGAAAGTCAAATCGAAGCGCGAACCCATCACGACCAAGAATCGGCGGATTTGCGCGGTTTGGTGGCGGGAAAATTTAGCGAATACAGCCAAGGCGATATTGTGTTTTATGTTGAAACGATCGACGAACACAAACAATTGCACCACGTTTTTGTGCAACATCGACAAGCCAATTCTGTCGCCATTATTAACGCAGAATCGGGGCGGTTAATGGATTTGGAAGATGGGCAATACATGGTTTTAAAAAACGGTGAGCGTGTGCAGGGCAGGGCGGGCGAGTTGAATTATGCGATTGAACGTTTCGACGAATACGCGGTGCGAATTGATACCAAGGTTTCACCGCTGATTATTGCCAAACAAGCCGCGCCGTTTGTCGAATTATGGCAATCCGCGACCAGCATCGATGCCGCTGAAATACAACGGCGTTTTGCAGTGCCGTTAGGGATTTTATTATTGGGATTTATCGCCGTTCCGCTTGCCGAATTATCACCACGCGGCGGTGTTTACGGAAATATGCTGGTCGGATTTTTGATTTATTTCAGTTACGGCAATTTGTTGAGCGTGTCGCAAAGTTGGGTATTAAAACAAACGATTTCGCCGTGGTTGGGCGTGGCGAGCGTCAACGTTTTATTGCTGATAATTGGTAGTTTTTTGTTAGCGAAATTTTATGGTTGGCGTTGGTTGAAATCGCAGTTTTTACAAGGAAGTGCAACATGAATGTGTTAACGCAATACATCGTCAAAGAGATTTTAAAAGGGTCGTTTATCGCGTTGGTTTTGTTGTTGACGTTGTTCAATTTATTCACGTTGACCGACGAATTGAAAGACCTCAACGGCGCGTACGATTTAACCGCGATTTTCAACTTTCTTGCGCTGACTTCGCCCCGAGTTTGTTATGAATTAGTGCCAGCGGCAGCGTTATTGGGCAGTTTATTTGTGTTGGGCGCGATGGGAAATAATCGTGAATTGATTGCGATGCGAGCGGCGGGCTTGTCGATTTTAGGTATTATTCAAGCGGTGTTGGTGGCGGGTGCGATTTTAGCGACATTTTCTGTCGGGGTCGGTGAATTGATTGCGCCGACAACCGAAGCACACGCGCAATTACTCCGCGCCACCGCGCAAAATCAGCCGCTCGTGTCCAATGCAAAATACGGTTTATGGTTGCGCGAAGGGAATAAATTTATCAACGTTCGGAAGCTGGAAAATAGCGGTGAATTGGCAGACATTAGCGTTTACGACGTGAATAATCAGGCGCATTTGCAAAGTATCGCGCACGCGGAAAAAGCCATTTATGTGCAACAAAAAAACTGGCGATTGGAAAACATCACCGAATCGCAAATTTCGACCGAGCAAATGCAGGCGAATGTTAAAACCGAACAACCGTGGCAAACCACGATTGCGCCGGATTTGGTGAAAATCGCGGTGGTGAATCCCGATAATTTGTCGCTGATTGATTTGGCGCAATACATTGAATTTTTGAAAAGTAATCAGCAAAAATCCCAAACGTTTGAATTGGCATTTTGGGGGCGCGTGGTAAATCCGCTGGTGACATTTGTGATGTTGCTCGTCGCCACACCGTTTGTGATTGGTGTGAAACGCGGCGTGAATGTCGGCAGTCGCATGATGATTGGTATTGTGATTGGGATGAGTTTTAACATTCTCGATAAAATATTTGGTCACGTTGGATTGATTTACGATTTCAATCCGCTGTTAATGGCGATTTCGCCGAGTTTATTCGTCAGCGGACTGAGTTTGTATGCGTTGCGGCGGTTGATTTAATCAAACGGACGATTCCATTTTTCGCGTAGTTTTTCACGAGTTTGAACATCTAAACGCGCGTATTTCAATTGATTATTCGCCATCAAATTGGGTTTGAGATTTTGAAACCATTGGTGATAAAGCGCGAAATTTTTAGGATGAAACCCAAATACCCACGGCGCGTCGTGTTGCAAAATGTGCTGCATTTTTTGAATAATTTCGTAACGTTCTGGGCTGTTGTCCATGTTTCGCATTTGCTCAAAAAGTTTGTCGAATTCAGCATTTTCGTAATTGCTGGCATTTTCGCCGCCGAATTTCACTTTGGAATGTGCGCCGTAAAGTAGAAAAAAGAAGTTTTCAGGGTCGGGATAATCCGCATTCCAACCTAAAAAGAATAATTGCGCGTTTCCCGTTCGGAGTTTTTCCTGAAAACGGTTGTAATCGGTGGCGCGTACAATCAATTTAACTCCCAATTTTTCAAACTGTTTGCGATACCAATTCATGCGGGCGCGGTCGTCGGTGCTGGTTGACGTGGTGTCGAAATATAAAATTAACGCTTCTTTCGTTTTGGGATCGATGCCGTTTGCGTAACCCGCTTCGGTGAGTAATTTTTGAGCGATTTCGATGTTTTTGCGCTTTAAAGCACAGCCCCCCCGCCCCCCTTCAAAGGGGGGAGAGCCGCAATCATAAACTTCCGAATTCATGCCAGTTTCACCTTCGGCAAAACCATAAATTCCTTCGGGCAAAACGCCTTGCGCTGGAACGCCCCGACCATTCATGAAAATCGAAATATATTCTTCATAATCCACTACAATCGCAATCGCTTGGCGTAATTTTCGTGCGGATTCACTCGCGCCACCCACGATGGAATCTTGCATATTAAAACCCAAATAATAATCCGAAAGCGTCACCGAGGTTTGTAATTGAATGCCTTTTTCCATCATCGAAGGCGTGAGCGCAACGCCGCCACTTCCCGTAAATTGTACCGCTTGGTCAAAACTGTCTGACGAAATCCCCGACAAATCATAATAACCTTGCAAAAACTTCGTCCAATACGGAATCGTTTCTTTTTCGAGCATAAAAACGACTTTATCAATAAACGGCAACGCTTTTCCTGCGTCGATTAACAAACCATTTTTTACGTCTTCGGGTTCGCCTTCAGTTGGATAATTTTCACCGTGAAAATTCGGGTTTTTCAACAAAATCATGCGCCGATTCGGATTATTTTCAGCCAAAAAATACGCGCCCGTGCCAATCGGAAACCAATCCAGCGTGATATTTTTATCGCGCAAACCCGCTTGATTGTAAAACGCATCGGCTTCCCACGGCATCGGCGCAAAAAACGGCATCGCTAACCAAAAAATAAATTGCGGCGATTTTCCCTTAATCCGAATCCGATATTGATAACGATTGAGAGCTTTCGCGCCAAAATCGGCTTCGTTAAATTTGTCGAAATTCACAATGTAATTTTTCATCATTTCAGAAATCGGCGATTGTAATTTGGGATTCGCCAGCCGTTTGATTTGATAAACGTAATCGTCAGCGGTTAATTCGCGCGTGCCAGTTTGGGTGAAATCCGCCAACGTTTTTGCAGCGGAAATTTGTTCAGAAGTCAGCGCGTGATAAACAAAATTCCCCGCCGAATCTTTGGCAAAGGCTGGATGTGGCTGAAAATTTACATTCTGTTTGATGTCGATAATGTAATCGGTAAACGCAATTTCGTTGTCTTTGGGCGAATTCAAAATCTCGCCGTTCGCATTCAAATAACGCACGGTTGGCATTTTTGTCGCTGACAATGGCGTGAGCTCATAAGGGCGTTTCAAATAATGATATTGCAACGGCGGTTCATAAACTTGCCCAATAATCGCAAATTCATTCGAGCTGTACGCCGCAACTGGATCTAAATGTTTCGGGCGTTCGCTGAACGATTCGTATAAAACCGATTGATTTGCGTCGTTGTCGGAATATGGATTATTGAGTTGCGAATCGCACGCCGATAAAAGTGCGATGCAAGCTGCGAGGATTTTTAGTTTCAAGAGAGCTTTCCTTTTATAAAACAAAATCATCATAAATTATTTTCGCAAGATGATAAGCAAAATTCACTGGCACGGCATTTCCGACCATTTTGTAACCATCGTTAACATTGTGATATTTGAAAATAAAATCATCAGAAAAAGTCTGTATTCTGGCGCATTCACGCACCGATAAACGGCGATATAAATCCTCTTTTCCTGCGACAAAAATTCGTTTGTCTTGTGCGACTAATTCCATTTTGGGAGCTTGCGGATGAAGTGGCGCGTGTCTGCCGCTTGCTTGAATGGTAAAAGATGGTTCATTCCAGGCTCGAACTCGATTACGCGACATGAACATCGTCGAAAATCCACCCGTCATATATTCATGATTCGGAATGTTTAATGCGTTGTCATTGGTTTTATTAAATTCTTTTGCAGGTGTAGCTAATGGCAAATCACCAATTGCATCATTTAAAACAGGTTTGTATTTTTGAAACTCAGGGAATTCAAATTTTTTTCCTAAATCACTCCGATAACCGACAATAATTACCCGTAAACGGTCTTGCGGCACGTCATAATTATTGGCATTCAACAGTTTATAAGACAACGTATAACCTGCATTTTTAAATTCTTGAATGATGTTTGCAAAAGCCTGAGCGTGTTTAGGTTGAAGAATGCCTGCGACATTTTCAGCCAGAAAAAATTTGGGCTGTTTTTCTTTTAGAATCCGAATGTAATCAAAAAACAATTGCCCACGTTTATCATCAATGCCGCGCTGTGAACCCGCCGCACTCCAACTTTGACACGGCGGCCCGCCGATAATGCCATCAATATTGGGAGCATCGTTGCTCAAAATTTCAGTGATACTTCGTTTGTCTAAAAAAGTATTGGGGAAATTCGCCTGAAACGTATCCCAAATCGTGCGGTCGTATTCATTCGCCCAAATCGTGTGAAATCCTGCTTTTTCAAACCCTTTGTCTAAACCACCGCCACCTGAAAAAAATGACGCGATTTTCATGCGTTGCACCTGAAAGAAATCAGTTTTGCATCCAGTAATTTTGCGGGATTATCGGGTGATTTTATTGAAACATCTTTAATTGAAAAATCGTCCGTTTTAATAGCTTCAATAGATTTTCTATCTTTAACAGGAAAAGAATCGTATTTACTTTTTAGAATCAGCGCATTGACTGTTAAATCAGCCATATTTGTTTCTGTAACATAATCAAAAACTTTATTCGGGTTTTCGATGTGCCACATTCCCCGAATTCGCAAATAAGTAATTCCTAATGGATCAACACGATTGACGCGCCCTAATTCGTTAGTTTCGGCAAATTCGACATCTGCTAATTCACGCAAACCCGAAGAAATTTTAGCGCGGATTCTTTCATAAATTTCGCTACTTGCCGCATAACAATCGCCGTATACAAACCACAGAGATTTTAAAACATCATTTTTGGTAACGCCGACAACGTAAAGTAAATCTTTTTCAGTCCAGTTTTCACATTCACGACAGGCTTTTGTAATCATTGCACTGTGAGAATAAAGTTTATTTTTTGGATAAGAACTATTAAGCGCAATGCCTGAATTTAAACTTTCAATTTTTTTAACTTCAATCGCATCGCCGCCTTTTATCATCAAATCGGGTGGATTATTTTGATTGCCAATATAAGAAAAGTATTTTGCGAAAATTTCGTTTTTTTGGGCAAGCGTTTCGATTTCAAGTGAATTGCAAAAAATATCTTTCACATAGAGTTCTAACGCTTCCCCCATATTATTCATTCGATTTGAAGAACTGTAATGAGAAACTAAATTTGTAACGGGTTTATCTACGATGTTTTTTAGCGCGATAAGTAAATTTGTATTCATTTATTGTTGATTCCTTGGTTTTATTTTTATGAAAATGGCGTTGAGTTCTTTGAGTTCTTTTTTCTGTGAAACAGCATGAATTTACCTTAAAAACGCAACAGATGGTCATTGTTCATTGCAGCAGTCAGTGTACCTGTTCCTGGTTCAATGCACGACAAAAAACGCTGCAATCAATTACAAACCTTAGAACGATTACCAACAGGGTGTAAAGTGGGAGCCGATAAAGGATACCAAGGCTTGGCAACCGATCCCGTGAGTACAATAAGCACTCTTGATTCCGAAACGGGTATTGAAAAACAAGTTTTAAAAAACCAAAAGGACAGGAACTGACTGAGCAACAAAAAGCGTTTAATCGCGCTTTAGCCTTAATTCGGATTCGGGTGGAACATTGCAAAAAACTGGACGATTCTTGCTACACGATTTCGCTGTTCTCATTCTATTTAGGGGCGGGTCATGCAGACTATTTGCGGGCTTGTAAATCAACAGACACTTCGTCGACAAAGGGCGGCAGGTAAATCTGCTTATTGTGCATAAACTCTAATGTAAAAGAAAAACATACGTTAGCTATATTGGTCATCTTTTTATTGTCCATTAGCTATATATGTGAACTACCCCCACTAAACGCTATCGCGTTCTAGTGTGGGCTTCGACCGACCCGTACAGATATTTTTATGTGTACCTCTCGCAGTATCACGGGCTTTGACCCGTGTTGATACTAGGGAACGCTTTA
>Ga0268283_1001213_pt1 | contig 12981 bp, 12 predicted proteins | sample saktaG_13_FD_190140 | JGI IMG/M metagenome (GOLD analysis project Ga0268283, IMG submission 190140) | Saline water microbial communities from Sakinaw Lake, British Columbia, Canada - sak_2013_06_06_36m | ecosystem: Environmental > Aquatic > Non-marine Saline and Alkaline > Saline ... | reverse complement strand
TCCAGCGGACTCGAAAGAATCTCCTTCCAACAGAAAGGCATAGCCAGTTGGTATGGCCCGGGTTTCGCGGGGCGCAGGACAGCCAGCGGTGAGCGGTTTAACCCGTCACACCACACCTTGGCCCACCGGACATTGAGACTGGGAACGGTCGTTCTCGTCACCAATCTGAGAAACCATCAATCTGTCATCGCACGAGTCACCGACCGAGGCCCGTTCCATCGCGGCCGGATAGCCGACCTGTCATCAGGGGCTGCCAGTGCGATAGGGCTTAAGAGTTCAGGGACTGCACCCGTCCTCATCGTTGCGCAAAATTAAACTGTGTTGATTGACGCGAAGGCCTGAAGCCTGGCGATTTCAACAAAGTTCTTCATGTGGCGCAATATGCCTGATGGTTGTTGCGCCATAATAACCTTTTTCCAACCCGCCAAATTCCAATTCAAACCCATTTGCGGCTTTGCGGCTTGGATTGCCATCAGCCTTCCTTTTGTTGAATAATCACTCGGGATGAACTCGATTCGCTACGCGCGAATTGACGGGATTGGCGTAAGCCATTGGCGTGCCACAAGGGGTGATCGTTGCCATATCGCCGGGTTATTGCCATACTGGCGACCCGTATGACATCCCCTCTGCCGGATCCAGCATGGACATCAAGAAGAAAGTCTACCTCTCCTCCACCTTTATCGACCTCATCGAACACCGGAAGGCGGTGAAGGAGGCATTGGAACGCGCCCGTGTCGTCATCGAAATGCATGGAAAAATATGCGGCATCCGACGAACGGCCGAAGGACAAATGCCTGAAGGATGTGGCCGAATGTGATTATTACGTGTTGATCTTGGCGTGGCGGTATGGCTTCCAGCCTCCCGCTGACAAGCCCGCAGTGCCGGTGCTTGCATCATTGCTCGGTGTGATCTTGTCTTCATTGTATCAATTGGGAATCGAGTGGTGTATAATATATCCCAAGTTTTGGGACAATCATTTAAGATGGTAGCCTTCGGGAAAACGGGGGATAACGCAAGGTTTTCACTGGCGGGTTAAAGGCGAAGGTTGCGCTTGAGGCGATTCGTGGCCTGAAGACGGTCAATGAAATAGCCCAGGACTTTGGCGTGCATCCGACGCAAGTGGGGCAGTGGAAGAAAGAGTTGCAAGGGCAGGCGGCGGGTCTGTTCGAGGTCAAGCGCGGTGCCAGGCCGGTGGATCAGTCCGCCAGCCCGGATCGGCTGTATTCCGAGATCGGGCGGCTGAAGGTGGAATTGGACTGGCTGAAAAAAGTCTAGGATCAGCCCCTAAGACGACCGCAAGCGCCGGATCGACGCAGACGGGCCGTTGCCGGCCTGTCAATGCGAGCTTGCGGGGGTTGCCCGCTCCACGGGCCTTACGCGCCCCGCCGGCTGGCTTTAGTTATAATGCAGTATTACAAGCATTGACGTGCTTTTCAATGGACACTTTAATTATGAGATCAAGTTACAATAAGCTTCTTTTTTCAGTGGCGTTGCTCGGGTTGGCGCAGTTGGTTACAAACTCCGCGCAAGCCACTGGGATCATGCCGTCTTTTGCGGGCGCACCAGCCGGTTGGTCAGCCCAAGGTGGTATTCAACATCTCAGTGTGACCTCTGTTCCAGGAGGTTATGAGGATCGCTATGACGTGTTAACATTGGAACCGGCGAGTGCTGCACTTTACGGAGGTCAAACGCCTGTTCAGGGGGGTGTCGATTCTCAACTCACTGCTTGGTTATGGATTCCGGAAGCATGGCGAACCCCGGGGATCGACAGCGGTCGTGTAAATACCGAAATGCTGGGGGTCATGCCCATACCCGATCCTAACAATCCCGGTCAGCTCATGTCCCCCTTTTCCCAGTACTTGCCGTCCATAGGATTCAGCAATGAAGGCGGGGCGGGTACTCTTCGCGTTTGGGATCCAAACTTACCAGCCAGTGATCCATTAGGTTGCAACGATGCTCCAGTTCAAAATTGCTGGGTTAATTCCGCTCAATGGGATGATGCACCGGAATCCGCGAAAACCGTTAATTATAATGCCTGGACTAAACTGACCATCGATTATACTGCGGATTTCAACACGGTTTTCTTGGTGAATGATGAGCCAGTGTATTCTTACTACAATACGCAGGCATTTTATAATAATTCCGATTCAACCCCTATTCCAGGCTTTGGGTTTACCGCTGCACAACTTAGGGCGAGTGGTTTTACTGGCGAGCCTTCCTATTTGGCCTATTGGTCGTCGATCCCGGAACCTTCAAGCTTGGCTTTGGTTGGATTGGGCCTAGTTATTATTGGGTTATCCAAAAACCGCGAGAGAAAATCGAAGGGATAAGTAAATTAACGGGATTGCATAGGTTGGGAAAAATTTGAAAAATGGGCTGGCAACAGGGTAAGCGTTCACTCCCCCCATGGTATTTTTATCGAGCGAAGGAATTTTTGACAGGGGTGAAAACCGGGTGATCTATAAAAACAAGTTTTAGCATGATGTACAATGACTACCAGTGGAGAATGACATGAAAATCATATTATGGCGATTAGTGCCAATCTTGTTGGTTTTAGGGGGTTTAGTATTTGCCCCGCAAGCTTGGGCGGTCATTGCCTGTAGCAGCGCCCAATTGAAAAACCCTGCATTGGCGGCTTCATGTGCCGCCAAGCAGGCTACGATAAATCAGCAAAATGCGCTAATTAAAGGAAATTGCGCTAATAAGCCTCCGGGTACGCTATGTCCTGCCCCTAAAAGCCCTAACTAGGGAGTTGAAGCAGGGGAATTTGGTCGACCGTGTTTAGTGCTGGTTTCAGTGACCGGCTGGTCTATCTTGGCTTGGCCCTTCTATTATTGTGGTCGCCTCTGCCTTTTGGAAGCAACCGCCCGTGGTCGTTGTCCCTATTGGTATTAGGTATATTTTTATTAGCCAGTATCTGGTTATGCTTGTACAGCCTTGGCAAAGTGGAAATTTCGTCCGCCTTTGTTTCAGCCAAGCCTTGTTTATGGGCTTTGGCTTTGGCGGTCGCGTGGAACGCTTTGCAATTGGTTCCGCTACCCACTGAGTGGTTGAAAGTCATATCGCCGCATACCGTCGGGGTTTACGCCGTCACCACTCTGAAGCCAAGCATGTCCATGCCCATCAGTGTCGATAGGGCGGCTTCCCAAGTTTCCCTGCTCAAAGGTTTGGCTTATCTCGTATTTTTTTGCTTGGTACTCTTGGTAGTCAATAGTGACCGCAGGCTCAGAATGATGGTTTATAGTGTCGTTGCCGGAGGCGTCATTCAGGCAAGCTACGCAAGCCTTGACGCACTGAGCGGGCCTCATTGGACAGTCGCCACCGGAACATTCATCAACCGCAATCACTTGGCCGGGTTCCTCGAAATGAACCTAGGACTGGGGGTTGGGCTACTCATGAGCCACGCTAGTTCAGTCAGCCCTAAAAGATGGAGGGCGCGACTTAAAAGCTTTGTGCAATTGCTACTAGGCCCTAAGTCCCGCATACGGCTGGGCCTGGCCATTATGGTGATCGCGCTGGTGCTGACGAGGTCAAGGATGGGCAACACTGGCTTTTTTACCAGCTTACTGCTATCGGGGGCTATGAGCATGGTTTTGTTCAAAACGGCCAAAAGATCGACGGCCATTTTACTGGCCAGCCTGATTCTTATCGATATGTTTATTGTGGGTCATTGGTTTGGGGTCGAGGAAGTCGCCACTCGCATACAAAAAACGGCTTTGGCTACCGAGGAGCGCGATGAGGCTGACATTAGTGCCATACCGCTGTTCAAGGACTATTGGCTGACGGGTTCCGGGGCAGGAAGTTTTTATAATATATTTTGTCAGTACGATCATAATGGCAGCATGGGTTTCTGGGATCATGCCCATAACGATTATGTCGAGTTTGCCTGTGACTTTGGGGTTATTGGCTTTGCCGCTTTGTCCATTGCTGTTTTATCTAGCCTATATGCAGGGGTAAAGGCCCAGATGAATCGCCAAGCATATATTAAGCGGGGGATGGGGTTCGGTAGCACGATGGCCATCATAGCCCTATTGATTCATTCCAGCGTGGATTTTAATTTACAAATTCCCTCCAATGCTTTGTTATTCGTATTTGTCATGGCAGTTGCTTGGATAGCGCTTAGTTTGCATGATGCGCCGTTGACCGATAAAATTAGCCAGTGAATCACTTGTGTGCCCTAGCCAAACATTCACTGGCGCTCATTGTGGTTTGCCTATCGACAGGGGTGGATGCCGCGCCAGTCTTGCGTGAACAGGTGTTGCGTTTGGGTCCGATCGACTTGACCCCTAGCCTTACAATTAGCGAAGGCTACAATGACAATGTGTTTTTGATTAATTTAGACAAGCAAGGGTCATGGTTCACCCAAATCCGCCCCAGCCTTAAAATAGGCCGACGGTGGAATCGACTTTCCCTGGGCCTGTCCTATAACTTGACCGACACGCGCTATGCGAGTGTTTCGCAAAACGACACCACCAACCATGAGCTAAGCAGCGGTAGCCAGTGGGTGTTCAACCACCGCAATAAACTGGATTTGAGCGGTTCATTGTTTTTCGGTTTTTATCCACTAGGGACAGGTCCAAGCCAAGGCATTATCCCCACGGCAAACAGCAGGCCCGTCCAATACACCCGGCAAAGCAACCAAGCCACTTATCAATTTGGCGCGGACGGTGCCAAAGGAAACCTAGTGTTCAATGCGGGATATACCGAAATCCATTATGACAATCAAACGACTGGTACGATCCCCCAAGTCATTAGCGAATATTCCACCTCAGATTATTATAATATCAACTTAGGCGGAACCTTCCTGTATAAGGTGATGCCGAAAACTCAGTTGTTGGTTGAAGTCGATGATAGAATTGTTAAATATATCAATCGTCAAGGTAGTAACTATTCACAGTTTTCCTATTTATTGGGTGTCAAGTGGAAAGCGGCGGGGAAAACATCCGGGACGATCAAGCTCGGAATTTATGATGCGCAACCTGATAATAAACAGTTTAAAACCAATATTGGCTTCACTGGTTTAGCCGAGGTGGTGTGGCAGCCTTGGACTTATTCAGGTTTTACGCTGAGTGCCAGCCAGAGTAACTTGCCAAGTTTTGGCTCAAACACCGGTGCTTATATTAACTATAAATCATTTTCCTTGGGCTGGTTGCATAGTTGGAACCATAGGCTCAGCAGCCAATTGCAGTTGAGGGCTGGCACTCAAGATTATGTGGGAACGACCCCAGAGATTAACACTACTTTGCTGGGAGTGAGTTTTGGGTTGAACTATCAAATGCGGCCTTGGCTAGGCTTTGGATTGAATTATACCTATAATAGGCGGGATTCCACTCGGGAAAACTGGAATTATGACCAGAACATGATGCTGCTGAATGTCAACCTGGCTTTGTGAACTTTATAAAGCGACCCTAAGCCCCTCGCCCTCACCCGGCAGGAGAGGGAAGAAAAAATCAATCGACGATAAAAATGTGTGCCATTACCTTATGACTTGGAAACTTGCCATCAAATTGTTAGCCTTCTTCATTCTGTTTCAGGCGGGCGGCATGGCCTTGTCTGGTGAACGATCCATGTCCGATTACAGGCTCGGGGTTGGCGACCAGATCAAAGTGATTGTTTACGGAGAGCCGGAGCTTAGCCTTGACTTTGTTTTAAGCGACGCGGGGACTATATCGTATCCTTTTTTAGGTGAGATCAAGGTCAAGGGAATGACGGTCAGCGGATTGGAAACCCTGCTGGCCGAGCAATTGAAAAAGGGCTTTCTGGTGGCACCCAAGGTCAACGTCAGGATGCTAGGATACCGGCAGTTTTTCATCAATGGCGAAGTCAGGACGCCAGGCGGTTATCCCTTTTTGCCGGGGCTAACCGTGCAAAAAGCCATTGCCCTGGCAGGCGGGTTTACCGAGCGTGCCGCAAGAAGCAGCATCAGCGTCATCCATGACGATGATGCCAGCCAGACCCCGCAGGAAGTGGAGCTAAGCTCCCCGATCCGCCCCGGAGACATTCTTTTGGTGGATGAAAGCTTTTTTTAATATAACCGACCCCATACCACTTATAATAACTAATTTATGGATAACGACGCTGCGTCTTCCCGTCAAGTCATCGACACTGATAATCTGGATGATGGCATCGAAGGCCAGCTTGACCTTCGGCAATACTGGGGCATCATCCGGCAACACTGGCTTGGCATAGTCGGATTCGCCCTCATGGTGTCCTTGTTGACCGCCCTAGTCGTGTGGCCGAAAACCCCCATTTACCAGTCCACCGCCAGCCTGTTGATGGAACCCAAGCAGGCGAAAATCCTTTCCATCGAAGACATTTACGCGGCGGACACCAATAAAAACGATTACCTGCAAAGCCAGGTCGAAATCCTGAAATCCCGGGATCTGGCGAAAATGGCGATTGAAAAGCTCCATTTGATGGATTACCCAGAATTCAATCCGAAACCCAAAGCAGAGTCCAGCCAATTCGATTGGAGAAAATGGCTGCCGATTGAGTTGCCTACAAGCCCGTCGCTTGAACCGAACCCGGCACTGTCCGGTGCATCATTGGCACTCAGTCCCGAGGAAAAACTGATACCCGCCTTCCAAAGCCGCCTGGGCATAGAGGTGGTCAGGGGGACGCATATTGTGAAGATCAATTTTGAGTCCGCCGACCCGGAACTGGCCATGCAGACGGCAAATACCGTGGGTGAGGTGTATATAGAAAGCGGGGTCAATGCGAAATCCGAATTGACCCAACAGGCGACTGAATGGATGTCTTCCCGCCTCGAAGGGCTTAAGGAAAAGCTGGCCCAGTCCGACCGGAATCTACAGGCGTTTATGGAACAACAGAATCTGGTCGATCTCGAAGGAATCTTCACCCTGACCAGTAAAGAGATCGAATCCACCATGGCATCGCTTGCCGAGGCACGCCAGACGCGGGCGCAAGTGGAGGGCTTGCATCGCCAAATTCAGGCATTGGGAGACGATCTGCATCAAAGCGTCGATTCCATTCCCGAAATATACAGTGATGCAAGCACCCAGGCACTGACCAACAAATTGGTTGAATTGCACACCGCCGAGTCGGAATTGTCCAGACACTATGGCCCTCTGCACCCCAAAATGGTCAGCATCCGCTCAGAGATAGAATCGGTTGAAAGATCATTTGAAAAGCAGGTTGCCAGCTTGGCTGAAAGCATCAAAAACCGTTATGAAAGTGCCAAGTCGAATGAAGTGGCGCTGACCGCAGCGTTGGAAAGAAGCAAGCGGCAAATCCAGGAACTCTCAAAAAAGCAATCGCAGCTGCGCGAATTGCAGCGTGAAGTTGAATCCAACAAAAACCTCTATGAGCTGTTTTTCAACCGGCTCAGGGAAACCAAGGAGACCGGGGATTTGCAATCGGCCAATGCCCGCTTCATTGACCGGGCGTACAAGCCGACAACCCCGATAAAACCCAAAAAGCAGTTGATCATCACCACGGCTTTCTTCGTCAGCTTGGTTATTGGCATCCTGCTCGCCTTCCTGATCGAGCATCTGGACAACTCTTTCAAGGATGCCAGTGATCTGGAAAATAAACTAGGGGTGCCTTTGTTGGGGCTCGTGCCTTTTATGAAAGTCGCACGGAAAGGGGATAAATTAAATTTTGCCGACATTTTTTTAAAAGACAGCCAATCCAGCTTTGGCGAGTCCATCAGAACCGTCAGGACGGGTGTATTGTTATCCAGCCTGGATTTTCCCCACAAAACCATGGCAGTGACTTCATCGCTAACGGGCGAAGGCAAAAGCACCATTGTCATGACTTTGGCGTTCGCCCTGGCCCAAATGGGCAAGGTATTATTGATTGACGCGGATATGCGCCGGCCCAGCATCGGGAAGTCCCTGGGTTTCAATCCTAGAGCGCCCGGATTGTCCGACCTGCTCGCGCAAACTTCAGAATCAGCCCAATGCATTCAGAAGCATGAGGATGGAAATATTGATATCATCGCCGCCGGGGCAAATCCCCCCGATCCATTGCAAATGCTTTCCTCGCAAAGATTCGCCGACTTTGTAAAAGAATATGAAGCCATATATGATTTTATCCTGATCGACTCGCCCCCCGTGCAAGCGGTCAGTGATGCATTAGTGATTTCAAAGTTAGTAAAAACCATGATTTATGTCGTAAAAGCCGAGACGACCTCAATCCGCGCGGCAAGGGATTCCGTTAAGCGTTTACGCAAATCCCATGCAGCGATTTGCGGGGTTGTATTAAATCAACTCGACATGGAAAAAACCGGTCGGTATGGCGATTATTACGCTGGATATTATTATAAACAGGGTTATGGGTACAAGGAAAAGGGGCTCTTCAGTATTTGAGGGGGTCAGCAATTATTTTATAAATCATATTGTTATGCAATTTTTGGAGAGGTAATCTGAAGCAAAAAACGCATGAACGTACAGTATCGTAACTTATTGATTTATATAGATGTCGAGTTGGTTGCCACCTCAATGTAGTTGAAAACAGCATATTTAGAATATGATTGACCGTTTTAATACTTATCGTTCAAGTATAAATAAATTTTCACATTATAGCATAAGACATTGTTTCTAAATGAAATATTTATCCCCTCAAATCCTGAAGAGCCGGAAAAGGCTTAACCAATGATAGACTTGCACTGTCACTTGTTACCCGGCATCGACGACGGTCCGGCGACAATCGATGAAGCTTTGGCAATGGCAAGGCTGGCGGTTGTCAACGGTATTACATGGGCCGTGTTGACACCCCACATCCATCATGGAAGATACGACAATACGCTTGACTCAATCACTGCGGCATATTTGCAATTCAAGGCAGAACTCGCAACACAATGCATTCCGCTGGGATTGGGCATGGCTGCCGAAGTGCGCGTAGGGTATGAAATCATTCAACTGGTCTCATGCGGCCAATTGCCGTTTCTAGGTGTCATAGACCAGAAAAATGTGCTTCTGGTTGAATTTCCTCACAGCCATTTGCCCCCAGGCAGTGAGAAGCTGATGGGCTGGTTGATGGATCGCGGCATAAGCCCGATGATTGCACACCCGGAAAGGAATAAGTCCGTCATTCGCGATCTCGATAGGATTCTTCCCTTTGTCGAAATGGGATGTCATTTGCAAGTCACCGCAGGATCGGTGGCGGGGGATTTCGGTGGGTTGGCCAAAAAGCGCGCAGAACAAATGCTAGAGAATGGTTGGGTGACGGTTTTGGCTTCCGATGCGCATAATACAAAATCCCGTCCTCCCGCACTTGAACCTGGCAGGGCTGCAGCCGCAGCGATTGTCGGGGAAATTGAATCATGGCGATTGGTCAGGGATACTCCCAATAAGTTAATAACCAATACCGTCAGATATATATAAATTATTTTAATCATCAATTACTTGACAATCCAGTAGTTTTACATCTATATAACTGATGTTACGCACGGCTTTGTCTAAACGAGTGGAAAGGCGTTCCCCCCTTTGGAAAATGCCGTAGCCCGGATGGAGCCGCCCTGCGGCGCAATCCGGGTTTTCCGTGGTATCCCCCGGATTGCGCCGCAGGGCGGCTCCATCCGGGCTACTTGCTCAGGGCGAACGGACTGCCAATCGCCGCGAGGGCGCGGCTCCCACGGGAGTGGCCTACGCAATATCGCCCAAAATGACAAAAGTAAAAATGTCAATTGCTGATCTGACGTTGACAATGGGCCGTTTTTTGTTGGATTATACGAAAAAACGTTTCAGTGGGTATATTTTAGAAAAGAGATGGATCTTTGCGTGTCGCCCCCACTGTTATTTTGCAAATTGCAATTCAATTTGCAAATTTGTTTGCAAATTGCGAAATATCTGCCCACGGTTCGCTCATTTTTAAAATAACTTTTATATTCAATGTGTTGCAATGCTTAAAATGCTGTTTTTGCCATAAAACAACAAAATATATACATAACAATCAAATGGTTACAAAAAATGAGCGAACCGTGGGTATCTGTGTGCGTACCATGGTGAATGAATGGGTCAACAACCCCGTGCCGGGGCATGCTGGCGGCGGTGGCCCGGCCTTCGGCAAAGCGTCTGAAGGCACGCCAATTCTGGCTTCCAGCCCAATTCATCAAGCTTTAACAAGCCGTTGGGACAATGGCCGCATGCTGTGCCGGTGGGGTGGTTTTGCTTATGGCACGACTCATGCCTGTATAATGAAACATGAAGAATCCATCCGATGGTTTCCTAAGTAGACGCTGTAAAGTCCGACCTTGGAACGCCAAACCGACTGATTCACTGCCATTAAGTTAACAAAACATCGTCGTTCCGGCATGGACTGCCGGAACCCAGGCTCCAGGGATGGCGCGGGCTTGGGGGCGTCCCTGCAATCTGGATACCGGCGGTCCATGCCGGTATGACGGCTTAACTTAATGGCTTTGAAGCTGGAGCTTGGGAACCAGCACAAACCGGTGCGTAACGTCAGCTATATAACACAAAATATAATTTTTCAAGAATGAGAATTATAAAATTAAACCCGATAAAAAAAGAAAAAGGAGGCATCGTCGCCGAATAGCTTTCTTTCCACCTAATCGCCGCCGCAAGTATTTATGGTTTTTAATGATTGATTTGTTCTTAGGATTGGTAATTTATTATTATCTCATATCAGGCTGATTAAGCATGTTAGCTACAGTAGTTGTCCTCGGCATGGAATGATACAAGATGATGTCATGCAGAGGTTAAAAAAGTTTTTATCCATCCTGCCTATACTTCCTATGATTATGCTGATTATACTTTCTGGCAAATGGTTACTGGCAGAAATATACCATTATCAAGCAAACGCATATATGGCTTTGTGGGATTCCTCCAGCCCGATTCCAAATAGCGAATGGGAGATTGCCCGCAAGGCTTTGACCAAAGCATTGGCCTTGGGGCTGAATCAGCCGGTTTATCTCGAAGACATGAGTGATTTGTTTTATCTCAAATCAATAACCGAGCCGATTGACCCTATCCTATCGATTGAACTGCAGAAACAAACCTTGGAGTTCATCCGTCAGGCGATTCGCTTGCGCCCAAGCTGGCCTTATGCTTGGGCTAAGTTGGCAAATATCAAGTACTACACATTTGGAATGGATGCTGAAGTTGCTGATGCCTTGGATAAGGCTATGATATTGGGTGCTTGGGAACCGATGGTGCAGCTTACCGTAGCGAAAATCGGAATGGCATCTTGGAAAAAGCTGCCGAACCATTTACAGGATAAGGTTATTGTCACTATGGCACGCACCGTCCAGACTGAATCAAACGAAGTTCTTGTGATCGTCAAAAATCTGGATATGATTGTAGTGTTTTGTGAGAGGATGCGGTTGCTTGGCAAATTCAAGAAAGATTGTCGATAAATATCAGCGTAGTGAAGATATTTTTTGCATCAGTTTTGCCTAATGATTGCATGAATTGCGCATAGCTACTAAAGTAGGCATTTATATATGCGTTGTATATTTACGGTTGTATGGGAATTGATATGTATAATGTTCTGCTTATATTTTTCACGTTTATACTTACCACTGTTTTTATCAAAGCCTCTTATAAACCGGCATTGATAATTGGTTTGGTTGATGTCCCTTCTGGGCGGAAAAACCATATAGGCGAAGTACCTCTCACTGGAGGCTTGGCTGTTTTTTTAGCCATTAGCGTATCTGCTATTCTACAGGGTCAACAGTTTGATCAATTTCATTTATTTTTTGCCTCACTTTTTATTCTAGCATTCACCGGACTACTAGATGATTTACATGAATTAAGTACCCTGAGTCGATTGCTGGCCCAAGTTTGTGCGGCCTTGCTGATGGTTCTATTGGACAATGTTTGCCTAATCAATCTAGGCAATCTTATGGGATTTGGTGATGTCACATTGAAAGGGTTCGCTATCCCCTTCACTGTTTTTTGTGTAGTGGGCGTGATCAATGCGATTAATTTGATTGATGGTATTGATGGATTGGCAGGCGGGACGGTGTTGATTGCGCTAGTGTTGTTTGGTTCGGCTGCCGTGCTAAGAGGAATGACTTTATTTGCAATATTGATTTACATGCTTGCGAGCGCAGTTTTTGCCTTTATTTGTTTCAATATGCGCTCGCCATGGAGGGTCAAAGCCGAAGTGTTTTTGGGTGATGCCGGCAGCACCATGCTGGGATTTGCATTAGCTTGGATTGCAGTCGTTTTCACCAGCCAAGGCGATTCATCACTTTCACCTATTGCGGCTGTGTGGATTATTGGCGTGCCTATTTTAGATACGCTGAGTCTTATGATAAGGCGGATATTAAAAGGCGGAAGCCCTTTATCTGCCGATCGGGAACATATTCATCATGTCCTAGATTGCGCTGGTTTCAGCAATTCACAAATAATACTGATGATCCTTTCGGCTTCGCTTGCAATGGGTTTGTTTGGCCTTGGTGGATGGTATATTGGAATACCTGAATATATTATGTTTTACACCTTTGTCCTCGTATTTATCATATACTTTTTTGTGATAAATCATGCTTGGAAGACCATGGAAACTTATGATAATTTTCCATGATAAATACAAAATGATGCTATGCGAAGACTGGCTTCCGATATTTTCAACGGCGGTTTGCCCGGAAGGTATTGCCGTCCCTGAAGGCTAGAATATAATCAAGCACTAACTTCCACTCTGCCTTTGGTTTTTTCCGGGAAGTTGTAGAGAGCATTTCAAACAAACCACTATGTTCTTTAAAACTTGAATTGCAACATATTGCCACCCATGATGCCGGTTGTTGAATTACTGTTCGTTGAAGGGAGGTAGCCATAGTAAGTCGAAACATTATCCACCTTCCTAGTATTCCCATCGGGGCAAAATAGGGAGCATCCAGTAACCAAAAAAGCGAGCAAAAATAGCAGACAGGGTTTAAATGGCTTGTACATAATCAGTCATCATTGAGTTTAGTTGGTTAAAGCGCGTTCAAGTTTTGGCCGGGAATGGGCTTCGCAAGATCGGCCCATCCGGCAGTTTTGGGTGTAAGGAAATAGA
>Ga0268283_1001211_pt1 | contig 12994 bp, 36 predicted proteins | sample saktaG_13_FD_190140 | JGI IMG/M metagenome (GOLD analysis project Ga0268283, IMG submission 190140) | Saline water microbial communities from Sakinaw Lake, British Columbia, Canada - sak_2013_06_06_36m | ecosystem: Environmental > Aquatic > Non-marine Saline and Alkaline > Saline ... | reverse complement strand
AACAACGAGAGAAAAAACACCATGAATATCACCGAACAAGAAAAGAAAGAATGGGATTTACAATGCTACGGATGTACTTCTCAAGCATTACGCACTAGTTTAATTGGTACCGACAAGGATGAATGTGTGATGATTGTTGGCAGTATGATGTCCGATGCACAGGAAGAAATTGAGCGTGATTTGAATGAGGAGGCTAGACAAACCTTAAACCGTGCCAAGTTTATTTTATTTAATTATGTTATGAGAGATGGAGATAATGATGGCAATTGATATCCAATTTGATGTTCAAGACCTTGCAATTAAAGCAGGGTTATTGGTGGAAGAAATCGAGGGGTCTGGTGAAACTTATTGGACAGAGGGTGACTACCTTGAGGCGCTAACAAACTTTGCTAGGCTTGTATTAGAATTACCACTTACAGGAGATAGAAAATAATGCTTGCCTTTTATACTGGTTCATGTATAATGGTCTTTATTAAGTGAGAGATAAAATGATGAAAATGTCAACAGCGATTAACCAAATACAAAAAGAGGCAACCTTTTTAGGATGGCCATTCTTAGAAACTTTGGAAGATATTAACAAACATGGTAAAATGATTTATTCCGAAAAAACCGTGGAAGCCTTTAATGTTATATTACAGGCTGGCCAAGCAATGTTTGCACCTATAAATGAAGGAGAGAATTTTGGAGATATTTGAATTTGCATTTAGTGGCCGTAGGCCATCGGTAGCTCAAGTTACCAAAAAAGTCAAAGAAGGTGTCCAATCTGGTGCCAATATTATTGATGTGTGGTGGGGCGAAAACTCTATTACCATTGAAAAATCGACATTTACTAGTAGCCAAAATCATTGGTTTGGATATGGTTGGATTAAAGGTATTTCGGGTTCAGATTTGGCCCACAGTCTTAATGGGAGGGTATAATGGAATTTGATAGAGATGAATGTGTACACGCCTTGGTCAGTGATGATTGGGAAAATCTTGAGGAATATGAATTTCATACCTTAATGCGAGAAGGACACAGAGGTTATGAGAATATGTCCGACCAAGAAATTAAAGATAAATATGCTGAGCGCTTTGGTGACTTAGATGATGAAGATGGAGAGGAATAAAAATGGGAACTCGTAGCTTAACTTATGTGTATACAGAAGGTCGGGAATTTGATGGTAAAATTTATTTACCTCGTCCTATTGTCTGTATGTATCGCCAGTTTGATGGTTATCCAGAAGGCCATGGTGCTGAACTAGCCAAGTTTTTATCTGGCTTTAAAATTGTCAACGGTCTAGGTCTCGATAAGCCAACCAAGACAGCTAATGGTATGGGCTGTTTAGCAGCTCAAATAATTGCTCACTTTAAGACAGAAGCAGGTCAATTTTACATGGAAGAACCACGATTGAAACAAGATTGTGGCCAAGAATATGAGTACCATGTTTATGAAAATAAAGTGGAGATTTATAAAAATTGGCCAAGTGAAACCACTATTTTTTCTGGCACTTATGCTGAACTGAATGAGTTTTGCAAAGAACAAGAAAAGGCAATTTAATATGTCATACATGAAAAACTTATATGAGGATATCTGGCAGTGTCATGGTGATTTAAAAATGGCACCTAAGGATATTGCCGATTATCTAAACTGTTCATTGAAGGATGTATTAGGAGCCTTAGAAATGGGACATGATGACCAAGAACCAGAAAATAAATTTTTAATTGACCTTGATGCCTTTGAAACTGCATATTGTGGAGCTTTTGGAAATCATTCCGAAATTAGACAAATCATTGAACGATTGCACAAAGGTAACGATTACACATGGTATGTTGATGGCACCAACGTGGCAGATGCTTATATTTGTGTGTATGAATACCTAAAACTAACCAAAGGTAAATAATAATAATGAAAAATGTATATGTAGCTAAACCAAATTTAAATAATGAACGTGGCCAAATGGAGTTTGATAACATTAAGGCTGCGGTAAACTACCTTAGCTCATTTATGCCACATGATTATCCAAATCTTAAAGCTGATGATTGGCACCTTATTGGCAAGCTTTATGAAAAATCTGGTGCTACTGATTGGTTAAATATCGAAAAAAAGTAATTGACTGGCATGATTTAGAATTAAGGCCAATAAACCTTTGGACTTTGCCAAAATAATGCTTGCCTTTTGTATTGGTTCATGTATAATGGTTTGTATTGATTAACAAGTGAGAAAATTATGAAAACTGTATTAGAATTATCATTGGAATTGTGTGAAATGTTGAAGTTTAACTATTCAAAAACTGGATACTCATCTACCATGGAGTTTGTGGTAGAACCTGGTAAGAAGTTTTATAAGATTGTTAAATCTGACAACCAACGTAGTGTCCATGCTTTTATTGATATGCAATCTGGTGACATTTATAAACCAGCATCATGGAAAGCACCTGCTAAAGGCGTAAGGTTCAACATCATTAAAGATTATGATAAATTACCTGCTACAGTTACATGGTGTGGTTCTTGGTTGTATCGATAATTGAAAACCTTTGACATTAAGTGGATAGCCACAGCATTGTTTATCTTTGGTGGTACAGTCGTATCAATCAAAGCACCAATTATTGCCTATGCGTTTCCTTGCTTTGTTGGTGCTCATATCATATTGTTATATGATTTTATTCGTACACACAGGAATAAGGCATTGATATTCCAAAATGCATATTTTCTAATAATGAATATGATTGCTTCTTATATCTGGTTAGTAAAATGATTATTCATACCCATTTTAAAAAACAAAAACCTAAAAAACCTAATGCAAAACAACGTGAATTGAAGGCTTCATGGCAAGCTATATTGGAGAAATATGAGATTAAAAACCTTGAAGTCAAGAGTGTTAATACGAGAATTCCTTTTAATACTTCTATACCTAGGCGTAGTGGGTCTAATCATTTACCGAGTTTGGATAGTGGGTTAGGTAATACAAATAAACCCAGCATTCCACAATACACAGGTGAAGCCTGTATTGGTATTGCAGTACAACACAAAAGTTGCTTACAACCTATATTTAATAAACAAAGTGCGGAAGATTCCGCAAAAATGAGGAGATAGTATGAATAAACGAATTAAGAAACTGGCATCTAAAGCTGGGTTTGTCATGTGGAGAGATGAATACTACCGTCCAGAAGGCGCCGTGGTTGACTGGTCTGCGGAGTATGATGAAGAACTCGAAGAATTTGCTAACTTGATTGTGGCTAAGGCCATCAAACGAATTAACAAAAGTTTAAAGACACTTGATAGTGATGGCATTACAACCACTTATGAAGATGGTATGGTAATGGGGTTATTGTATTCAAAAGAGTATTTGGAAAATCTATTTGAAAATTCAGGTGAAAGTCCAATAGAAGATTTAATCGGCTCAGGCCTTCTTTAAATAGTGCTTGCCTTTTCTACCAATTCGTGTATAATGGTCTGTATTGATAACAAGTGAGAATTAAAAATATGAGTGCAAAACTTTACTTTGATACAAATAAAACTAAATGGGTTGGGTCTATTGAGGGCAAGATTATTGTGCGCTCGGCTAATAAAGATTATGTAGAGAAAAAACTAAAGGACAATGGTGTGAACTTAGAACATTTATTTAATACACCTAAAATTGAATTCTCTGTAACCGAACGCTTTGGTTTTATTGCACAATTTGTTGGTCTAATTGCATCAAAGAAACTCAATTCATTCATCCTAACTGGTTCTGGTGGGCTTGGAAAAACATATTCAGTTATCGAAGGTCTTAAATCAAAAGGCCTGACTGAAGAAACATTAGAGGATGATGGTGAGTTTGTTGTTATTCGTGGGTATTCTACGGCTAAAGCATTATATCGTACAATGTGGGAAAACAATGGTAAAATCATCATTTTTGATGATGCTGATTCCGTACACAAAGACCCTATTGGTGCCAATTTATTAAAGGCAGCTCTTGGTTCTGAGGACCGCCGTATCATTTCATGGGGTGCAGAATTCTCTGATAATGAGGAATTACCTAATCGATTTGAGTTTTTTGGTCGTATTGTGTTTATTTCTAATCTATCACATATGGATTTCCCTCAGGCTCTTATTAGCCGTAGTATGAAGGTCGATTTAACATTAAACACAAAGGAAAAGGTTGAACGTATTGTAGATGTGTTTGGTTCTATTAAGGCCAATGCTACACATAAAGCTGAAGTATTAGAATTTGTCCGTAAATATGCGGAAGATGCTTCTGATTTAAACATCCGTAGCGCCTTAAATGTGTTAAAGCTCCGTAAAGATGTTGGTGCTAACTGGGAAAGATTAGCTTTATATAATTTTGTGGGATAATGATGAACGAACACATTAAAGAACTATTGTTAAAAGTTGTTCATATGCAAGGTGAGGATGGTGAATATTTGCCGTCTTTAGTTACAGAAGAACACATAGAAAAGTTTGCCGAGCTGATTGTTCGGGAATGTGCTCAAGCGTTTGCAGCAGAAGTAGATACTTGGAAACAAATGGATCCTTATCAAGGCAGTATGAAACGCAAAGGCACACAAGCGATTAAAGACCGTTTTGGAGTTGAATGATGAATAAAGAACTTGATGAACAATTATGTAAGGATTATCCTTTAATCTTCGCAAATAGACATGGTGACATGAAAACTACTGCCATGTGTTGGGGATTTGATTGTGGTGATGGTTGGTATAATATAATAGATAAGCTATGTGCAAACATTCAAAATCATATTAAATGGCGAGAAACCAATATATCAGATATAAAAAAATACAACGATGCACTTGACTTGTATTTCAATAAGAGTGATAATACAGCATTAGTTGAATGGTATTGTTATGGGTATAAAGAACCCGATGAACAAACATATTCTAGAGTTGCCAATGCAATTTTGAATCCTAATTACAGAGAATTGCCTAAACCAATCCAACAAGTATTGGCAGTTCAAGTGAAAGAGAAGTTCGGTACACTAAGTTTTTATTATAATGGTGGTGATAAAGTTATATCAGGCATGGTGAATATGGCAGAGAGTATGTCTAGTGTTATCTGTGAAACGTGTGGTAATGCTGGTAAGTTACGAGGTTCAGGTTGGTTATATACCGCTTGTGATGAACACGTATCCGATTTTGATAAAGAAAGAGGCGAATAATGATTATTTTAGGGTTTTTGTTTACAATGGTATGGATATTATTAACCGATATATTTATGGAGAAACTTCTAAAATCTGCCAAGTATAGGGATTATGCTTTTCCATTATGTTTAGGGTTTGCGGCATTACCTGTTGTGATTATATTTCAAGTATTAGATTATCGTGGATTACTATAATGACTAAACAATGGACAGCTACAGTTACATATGACATTGAAACTGATGAAATGCTTATACCATTACCTGATGATTTACTTGAAGCAGTTAATTGGTATTCCGGTGATGATTTAGAATGAATAGATAATGGTGATGGGAGTTTTACAGTGAAAAAAGTAGAAAACAAAGTATGGGTTTTAGTTGATTGTATTCAACAGCATCGTATACGCTATGTGGTCGAAGCGCCATCTGACCAACCTGAATTGGCATTAGATGTAGTAACCATGAATCAGGCTAAAGAGTTCTCACAGAAAGACCTTGGCCAAACCATTGTATCACACCGAGTGGTGTCTGGTGCCGAGGCTTTGGATATCTGTGATGAGGATAATGATTATCTGAAAGATTGGCCAGACCATAAGAAAATTGATGTATTATTTACCCGAGAGGGTGAGAGTTGGGATTAAAGGGAAATTATATGAGTAAAAATGTAGATTTTGCAAAGAACGAATTAACAATTATTGGTTGGTTGGGTAGTGATGATGAAATGTCTGATATGATGGCCAAGAATGTATTAGAATTGTTAGAAGTTATGTCAACACAAGGCCATTCAGGATTTTCAGTTAGTTACCTTATTAATTTTTTCACACGATTGGCCAATTGGAAACCATTATCACCATTGACTGGTGAGGATTCAGAATGGCATAACCGTGATGATGGCACTGATTTATATCAAAATTTGAGATACTCATCAGTATTTAAACAAGGTAAAGATGGGATACCCTATGATATTAGTGCCAAAGTATTTTGGGAATGGGCAGTAGATTCCGAAGGCGTTCCATATAAATCATATTATTCTGGTTCTGGTTGTAGTATTGATATTGAATTCCCATATACTGTTCCAGATAAACCAATCTACGAATACAAATATTCTGATGCTTCACCACCATGTCCACCACAAAATGAACAGGGAATATTTTAGTTCTTGCCAAATGTCTCAATTTGGTATATAATAGTATTTTAAATGTGAGAAAGATTATATGATGAAATTTAATGAAAAACAATCCCAATTTATCGATTTGGCGTCAAAAGAATTTGGTGATATTGTCACCATCACTAGAGACCAAGTTAAAAAACTCGTCCAAGAGAACGATTTGGCTTGGCCATCTTGGTTAGTAACTGATAAATCTTTGCGTGCAGGGCGTGGCCTGTATAATATGCCTAATATGCACCTCGCTGTATCTAATAAAAAGGTCGTTGATGTGATTGATAAACCAAATGTGAAAATGTTAAAACAATATAAACTGGAAGATGATTCCGACCAATCAATTCCTGAATTGTGGCCAGGTTATGTTCCATTTGGGTTTTTTAAGGACCTCAAGAAAATTGTTTCTAATCATAGTTTTTATCCTATTTTCATTACGGGATTATCAGGCAATGGTAAAACCTTAATGGTTGAACAAGTCTGTGCCATTTTAAAACGAGAATGTATTCGTGTTAATATCTCAGTAGAAACTGATGAATCTGACCTATTGGGTGGTCCAACATTGATTGATGGTAATGTGGTTAACCGTGATGGTCCAGTTATCACAGCAATGCGCCGTGGTGCCATTCTTTTGATTGATGAAGTAGACCGTGGTTCAAATAAACTTATGTGCTTACAAGGCATTTTAGAAGGCAAACCATATTTCAATAAGAAAACTGGTGAATTGGTCATAGCTAAAGAGGGGTTCAATGTCATAGCTACTGCTAATACAAAAGGTCGTGGTTCAGATGAAGGTCGTTACCTTTCACAGATTTTAGATGATGCCTTTCTTGAACGCTTTCCAATTACAGTAGAGCAAGAATATCCAGATGTTAAGACTGAACGTGCAATTCTTAAACCATTAGTAGGCGATGATGATTTTACTGAGAAATTGGTTCAATGGGCAGATGTAGTTCGTAAGACATTTGATGCAGGTGGTGTTGATGAATTGATTTCTACTCGCCGTTTAGTACATATTGCTAAAGCTTATGGCATTTTTAATGACCGTAAGAAAGCAATTCAATTATGTGTAAATCGATTTGATGAGGATACAAAATTAGCATTTATTGATTTATATGGTAAAATTGATGCTGGTGAAGAAATTTCAGAAACACCAGTTGATGCAGATGAACCATTTTAAGGAATAATATGGCATTACCAAGAAACTATTCAAAACGAGGTCAAATACACCACAAGGTGGCTATGATACTTAAAGCTTGTAATGGTCCAGTTTCAATTGATGATATCAAAAGCATTTTTGTTGGAACGCCTATTGAAAAAAATATCAATGAGAGGTTATATACTCATATTTGGAATATCAAAGAAGATAGTGGAATCATTAAAACAGAAAAAACGGGTCGATTTATTAATACTTATGAGTTGGTCAATAGAGACCAATTCTCAGATGATGGAAGATTTGTAGGTTAAATAGTGCGGTACACCTAAACGATTTGATTTGTACTAGGAGATAACATGAAATCATTTATTAAAGGTTTTTTATATGGATTAAATCCATTTAATTGGAGTGAAATCTTGAGAAAACAAACGTATCAAGATGAATCCAATTGTTCAGGTAATTGTAACCAAGGCAGATGTTGTGATTGTAAAAACAGAGATAAAATGTAAAGGATAGTATATGGTAGTGAATATAGAACCTATTGTTGGTTTTTCTGTTGGTATTACATTTTATTTTGACCGACAAGCCGCAATACTAGAGATTGGAATTATCCGATTTATTTTTGATTGGCAAGCCCAGGATTTAGAATAGCATCTTCTTGCCAAATACATATATTTGGTATATAATAGTATTTTAAATGAGAGAATTGAAAAATGAAAATTAAACTATTAAGTGATTTACATATGGAAGGATATTACTTTCAGTATGAGGATTCTGGCGAAGATGTGATTGTTCTTGCTGGTGATATTCATGACCGTAATCGCCATCATGATTTACTTAATCAAATGCCTAAACATATTCCTATTCTTATGGTTGCAGGCAATCATGAATATTACGGAAGTGAATTTAATTCAGTCAATGAGTGGTTAGGTAACTTACACACCGAATTTACTAATTTTAGATATCTCCAAAATGAAGCCGTTAAAATTAAAGGCATCGATTTTTATGGTGGTACTATGTTTACCGATTTTAGATTATATGGCGAAACAGAGGCATGGTTTGCCAAAATGCATGCCAAAGATATGATTGCTGATTTTCATTGGATTATGAAGAATGATAGACGTTGGACTCCAAGTGACCACGAAGAAGAACACGAAGCATTTAAAGAAGGCCTTGAAAAGTTTTTAAAGGAAGACCACGAAAAACGTGTGGTCATTTCACACTTCATGCCTACTGATAAGGTGTGCAATCCAATATTTGCTGGTTCTAAAATGAGCCCATATTTTACTGCAAATATGGAACGCTATATGGGGTGGAAAGGCCTTTGGTTGTGTGGACATGGCCATAGTAGTGGCGATGTTATGGTTGGAGATACTAGAGTTGTTATGAACCCTAAAGGTTATGGTAGCGAAAACTCTGTACATTCTCTTGACCGTTTTGCATTTTTAAGAAATTTTATTGTGGAGATTTAATATGAAAGAAAAAATTAAAACATTTTTAAATGAAGTTGGATTTATACCTTTAGTGGCTATGGTCATTATTATGTCTAGTTTAGTTTTAACAATTGTTATTGTTTTTAACACAGCTGTCCATAAAGTTGAATATAAATGTGAGAATGGTTTAGTATGGCGCCATGTAGAAGGTTCTTTATATGATACATCAAAAGGTGTAAAATGTAAGGATAATTCATAATGAAAGCAATTGCTTGCGTTATATGGTTAATGGGCATTGTTCTTGCTAAAGGATTTTGGAGTACCTTAGTTGCCGTTCTTTTTCCTATATGGGCATGGTATTTGGTCGCAGAACAAATTGTAATAAAATTTTTAAATTGAGAAAATAATGAAAATTGTAATTAATACTTGTTATGGTGGATATTCCATTAGTGATGAATGTTTTGAGGCTGTCTTAAAACGAAAAGGTACAATTTACTATAAATCAACATCTGAAGATGCTGCATATTTTAGTTTAATAGGCTATAATTATTATTCTGTACCTGAAAATGAATATAATGTTATTTACGAAAATGACAAAAAGCAAGGTAATTACGCCAAATCAAATGCTTTATGCTTAAATTCAAGTGATATTCTTCGTGATGATATTGATTTAATTGCAGTACTTGAAATTCTTGGGGATAATAACTCTGGTGGCGATTATGCTGACTTGAAAATAGTTGAAATTCCTGATGAGGTAGATTGGGAAATTGAAGAATACGATGGTAAAGAATGGGTTGCAGAAGTACATAGAACATGGAGTTAATGTGGATAAAGAAGAAATATTAAATTTTATATCATTAAAATATCCAAAAATATCAAATTTAATTGATGCAGCTTGGAATGAACCAGATTTTGATTCTTTGGTAAATAATCTTTTAATGGATAGTCGTGGTGGTACAAGACAAGGATTTCCAATGGAAATTACTAATGCAATTTTTGATTTAATTAAATTACATAATAGACGAATTGGTGTTACTGGATGGAAAAATGCTAGTAGAACAAAATATCATGATGGAGATAGATAATGTTAGCGTTTTTAGGGAGTAATAAAGAGAAAACAAACCAACATAAATGGCACAAAGAAATCAAGGCGTGGGCTGATGATGACCAATGTATAGAGGTTTGTAAAGCAGGGATTTGGTATAGCACCGACTATCCTAATTGGAACTTTGAAGATGAACAGTTCCGCATCAAACCACAGCCTAAACAGCCGAAGTATTTGTATGCTATTCAAACCGAAAATAAAGGGGTATTGGGGGGAGAAATTCGTTTAATTCCAGCAGGGCAAATGTTTAGCGGAACTTTAATAGGAAAGATTGAGGTGCAAGATGACTAAAGATGAACAGTTTGAAGCGTATTGGTCTGGGCTAAATGATGTTGAATGTTATGGTGAAGAATGTCATATGCGAATAGCACAGGCATCATGGCAAGCACGAGGTGAACTAGATGCTGTGCGGATTGCTGAGTTGGAAGCACTAGAGCAACCAACCAACATGGTAACAGTACCACTAGATAAGCTAGAGGATATGCAACGCAGATTGAAAACATCACAAGAGCCAGTAGCTTGGACTACGAAGTTTGCATTAGAGGTTTGTAAAGACAAATTAGCTTTTGAAGTAAGCCCTACAAATATATGGGATTCAAATGGGGTTGCACTCTACACCCACCCACCTAAAGAATGGCAAGGGCTGAGTGATGAGGAGATAAAGGAAATTCACACATCATCTGCTGGAAAAGATATTGGATTTGCAACTGGATTGACAGAAGCGAAATTACGGGAAAAGAACTCATGACTAAATTACTAGATGCAGACCTATATAAACCTGTTAAAGAATTCATTGGATTAACGGATGATGAGTTACTTAAACTTTTAAAGTCAATAGACCAATCAACTGAACGATTACCTATGGGTTTTAAATTATTTGCTCGTGCCATTGAAGCGAAATTAAGGGAGAAGAATACATGAGTAATCTAGGACTGAGTTCTATTGGACATGATGTGCTTAACGCCTGTAAAGAAGTGCTGGGCATAAAACAACCAACTAGACTAGAAGTAATTGACACTAATGGAAGAACGTATACCAACTGGAAAGTTAAAGACATGGAACTTAGTTATCAGGATGACGGCAGGACTCTAAAGATATTTATTAAGGAAATGGAATGACTAAAGATGAAGCAATATATAAAATGTTATTTGAGGCGGGGTTTAAATCAGGTATGCAAGCTTTACGTGATGGGAGTACCGATGATTTGCCTATTAGTTATTTCTATGAGAGTTTTGTAGAACAGTTTGGATTACCAAAAGAAAAATGGCAGACCTTGAGTAATGCTGAGATATTAAGAATTGATGGATTGGAATGCGTAGACGAAGAATACATAAAACGATTTGCTCGTGCCATTGAAGCTAAGCTAAAGGAGAAGAACGGATGAGTAAACGAATAGCATACCAACCAATTAGAAGCATAATTGGCTTTCTTACCCCTATGTTTTTACTCATAGCCTTACCTCATTGGTTAGGGATTACCTCACCAAAGCCAGAATACGAAACACTTATCCATATTTTGTCTTATGCTATTAGTTTCATGTATGCACAAACTATTGTGTGGGCGATATATGCTCTAATTCATAACGCAAGATTGGAAACAAATGACGCCAACAGTACTAATTGATAATTGGAATAAAAGGCCTGAACCTAAAGTTCGTGGACTTACATCGGAAGGATTAAAGCAAAGATGTGATGAGATGATATATGCGCTTGTGGGTGCAGACCACTACGAATCGTGGTGGAATGGCCCTAATAAAGCCTTTAAAGGTGAAACACCATTATCGGTTTTTCAAACAAACCAAAAAGACGTTTACGATTATTTGATGAAAATGTATGATTAAAGATGAAGAATATGATGTTGTTGTTAGTACCTTACAGCATGAAATTGATATTTTATGGACAATGACTGAGCAAAATCAAGATTGGGGAATGATGGACCATATTCGGTTAGACCATATAGACGAACTGAAAATAGCAATCAATCTTTGGAAAGAATATAAAAGGAGTAAAAATGACCGATGAAGAAGCGGAAAAAATCATTAATGAAATGGAATCTCAGTTTGGCGTTTTACCTAATCCTGAACATCACCCTAAACAATTTAATTATTACTTAAAATTATATAAATATCTAAAATCTGAAATTACTGTCCAAAACTCGCCTATATAAATTATAATAAAAGGAGAATGTATGCAATTAACACAAACACAAATTTCAAAAATTCTACCTACTAATAAAAATCCAATAGAATTAGTAGAAGCATTAAACTTTGTACTAGACCGATATGAAATTAATACATTAAATCGCATTGCTGGGTTTCTTGCCCAATGTGGACATGAAAGCAATAGTTTTACTGTATTAAAAGAAAATCTAAATTATGGTGCACCTGGACTTCTCACTACATTTCCAAAATATTTTCCAGATTTAAATGCGGCCAAAGCATATGAACGTATGCCCCAAATGATCGCAAACAAAGTATATGCCAATCGTATGGGAAATGGAGACGAACACTCTGGTGATGGTTACAAGTATCGTGGTCGTGGTGCAATTCAATTAACCGGTCATGATAACTATCAAGCATTTGCATCTTCAATTGGCAAAACTATTGATGAAGCGATTGCCTATCTAGAAACATTATCTGGTGCAATAGAATCGGCCGCTTGGTTTTGGAAAATACACGGACTAAATTCGACATGTGATGCAGACGATATTACTTTAATGACAAAAAAAATAAATGGTGGTACAAATGGGTTAGATGATAGAAAGAAACGATATATAAAAGCAAAAGAAGTTTTAGTTAAATAATTAATAATAAAGGATTACTGAATGAGTTTAAAAGATGTAAGGTTTGGTGATGAAGTTCGTCAAAAAATGGTTACAGGTGTAAATATTCTTGCTGATGCGGTTTCTGTTACATTAGGCCCAAGAGGTCGTAATGTTGTCTTGGAACGGCCATTCGGTGCGCCCCACATCACTAAAGATGGCGTTTCAGTCGCACGTGAGATTGAATTGGAAGACCGATTTGAGAACATGGG
>Ga0268283_1001210_pt1 | contig 12995 bp, 8 predicted proteins | sample saktaG_13_FD_190140 | JGI IMG/M metagenome (GOLD analysis project Ga0268283, IMG submission 190140) | Saline water microbial communities from Sakinaw Lake, British Columbia, Canada - sak_2013_06_06_36m | ecosystem: Environmental > Aquatic > Non-marine Saline and Alkaline > Saline ... | reverse complement strand
TGTCAATGAATTCGACTGGCTGATGGATAAAAAACAGCTGCAATTGATCAACAAAACCAGTTTCTCGCGCGAGAAATATTACCAGATGAAACCTGCTGAACTGTTAGCTTTCGATCCCGGCCGGGAAATATATGTTTCGACAGATCCCAAACAGGATTCGTTAAGGTTCTTTGCTTTGCGAGGCTTATATGACCTTGATTCCAATTACCTCGAAGTGGAAGACGCGCGGATCATTAACGTAGCTGATGCGGCTATATTTCCATTCAACGGCAAACTCTCAATCGGGCGTAACGGATTGATTACACAACTTAAACAGGCTGAAATCCTGGCCAATAGGACCAGTTTATATCACAGGTTTTATAATGCCACTGTAAACATTGGTTCGCGTAATCGTTATACTGCAAACGGGTTATATGATTATACTCCATCGGATGGAGATGTTACTACGCTGGAAATGAATAAAATTGAAGTTAACAATAAGGGCGCAACATTTGCAGGAGCAGCTATCAGCGACTCAATGAATTTTATGCTTAACAAATACTTCCGGTTTGTTGGTAAGATGGAGGTGAATGCATCAAGCAAGTTGATTAATTTTGACGGAGGCTTTGGATTTATCCATGATTGTAATGCCTTGCAATATGAGTGGGTCAAATTACATGCTCAACTTGATTCTAAAAACATAATAATTCCGGTTTCTGATATAACCGAAAATACCGGGAGCGGTAAATTACGTGTTTCAATTTACTACTCTACCACAGAGAATACTGTTATGCCGGGGTTTTTCTCCAAAGCTGAAAATATTACGGATCCTGATATTATAAAATCAGGCGGTTTTGTAACGTACCTTCCCCAAAAAGGGGAATACTGGGTTGCTGACTCTGCGATATTCCGAAACCAGCAATTACCGGGTAATAAACTAAAATTGAATACGTCAAGGTGTATTCTATCCGGTGAAGGTCAATTGCAGGTTGCTACAAACCTTGGCCGGCTTCAGATGAAGTCAGCTGGTGAAATAAGTTACTATTCAATTACCGATTCCACATCGCTGAATATGATGAGTGCCCTTGATTTTTTCTTCCAGGATGATGCACTTAAAATACTGGCAGAGGCACTAAATTCCTCAGCGGCCAAGGGAATTGATGTCGCAGCAACCAGTTATACCCGTCCGTTGCGCGAATTTGTTGGTAGGAATGAGGCAGACAAAATTCTTTCTGAATTAGTACAGTATGGCCAATACCGTAGATTTCCGGAAGTTCTTGACCATACCCTGGTTCTTACAGGCCTGCAGATGAGTTGGAATAAAGATTTGCGTTCATTTATCAGCAAAGGTCTTATTGGAATTGGTAATATTGGTAAACTGCCTGTAAATAAACAGGTTAAAGGATACATGGAGATCGGGAAACGGCGTTCGGGTGATATAATTAACCTGTATATCGAACCGGACGATAAACAATGGTATTACTTTTCTTATGCTAATGGTACCATGCAGGTTGTTTCGTCGAACCAGGCGTTTAACGAGAAACTTTCCGGGCTTAAAGAAGACCAGCGGCTTATTAAAGGCGAAAAAGGACAACCAATGTATCAGTTTATCCTGGGTACGGCCGAAAAGAAAGCAACTTTCCTGCGAAAAATGAGGCAAACTGCTGGCGAAGATTAATGCGTTTCAATCAGAAAAGAATACATTTGCGATCTGAATTTAAAAATTGATTTTGTCCTTTTTATCAATATCCTGTTTTGCATTCCAGTTTCAATTTAATCAACTGAAAAGAATAAAAATATGAATGAGAACTTGCTTCTGATTGCCGGTGGTGTTTTAGCTTATCTGATGGGATCGTTTTCATCAGCAGTCTGGATAGGGAAATGGTTTTATAATACTGATGTCCGGACTCAGGGCAGCGGAAATGCTGGAGCTACTAATACAATCAGGGTACTGGGTACTAAAGCAGGCGTAATTGTAATGGTTCTCGATATCGTGAAAGCGTGGGGAGCAGTTATGCTGGCTAAAGTATTTTCTGACGATATGCTCAATGAATCACAATTCATAAGTTACCAGATTGTTGTAGGTGCTTTGGCAGTGATTGGACATGTATTTCCGGTCTTTACCGGATTTAAAGGAGGCAAAGGAGTAGCTTCTCTGGTTGGCGTGATCATTGCATTGTATTCGCCTTATATCTTTTTACTGGTGTTGGGCTGGTTTGCAACAGTTTTTATCATAACCCGGTATGTTTCACTTGCTTCTGTAACTGCTTCTATTTTTTTTTCAATACTGGCTATTTTTATTTTTCACGAACAAAATACTTACCTGATAATTTTAGCAGCACTGATTGCGGTATTTATCCCTCTCACACATCACAAAAATATAAAGAGGTTACTTAAAGGCGAAGAAAGTAAACTCTCATTCAGGAAAAAACCAAAACCAGCAGAATAGTTCATTTAATGTTAATATCTTATTTAAATCGAATGTGAAAATTCAACTTAAGATTCATATTTTTACTGCATTAAAACTGTTACCTGTAAATAACTGAAATACATAATACTATGAAATTTATCATCAATAGTCAGGCATTACTGAAGAAACTACAATTCCTTAGCGGAGTTATTAATTCAAATAACACATTACCTATTCTGGACGATTTTTTGTTCGAACTTGACGAAACCATCCTGAGAATTACCGCCACTGATCTGGAAACCACACTGATCATGACACTTGAACCATCTATGTCCGATGAATCAGGTAAAGTTACGATCCCAGCTAAACTGCTGCTCGATTTCCTGAGATACCTGCCCGATGCTCCTATCACTTTTAATATCGATACCAACACGCTGGGAATTGAAATTCTTTCGAGCGAAGGTAAATACAAACTTACCGGGCACAATGCCGATGATTATCCAGAGTTGCCTGTGCTTGATGAAACAACAAACTTCGAACTCGCATCGTCTATTCTTGCTGCAGGAATAACTAAAACAGTTTTTGCTACTGGAAATGATGAACTTCGCCCTGCTATGGGAGGCGTTTTCTTCGATATAATGCCCGAGTACATCACATTTGTTGCCACTGACGCACATAAACTTGTTCGCTATCGCCGCAATGATGCTAAATCAGGAATCTCAACTTCGTTTATTATTCCACGCAAGCCTTTGAATGTCCTGAAAAATCTACTCGTTACTGAAGATGTTACCGTACAGGTTGAATATAACGTGACAAACGCAGCTTTTGCCTATGATGGAGTGAAACTCTACAGCCGTCTGATCGAAGGCCGTTATCCTGCTTATGATGCGGTTATTCCAAAAGATAATCCTAATAAACTTACCGTTGACAGAAGTTTGTTCATCAGTTCAGTAAAACGTCTTTCACCGTTCGCCAATCAATCCACTCACCAGGTTCGTTTGCGTATCAGTGGGCAGGAGCTTTTGATGAATGCAGAAGATATCGATTACTCAAACGAAGGTGTGGAACGCCTCGCATGTACTTATTCTGGTGATGATATGGAAATCGGTTTCAACTCACGTTTCCTACTCGAAATGGTAAACAACCTTGAATCATCCGAAATTTTATTCCAGTTATCTGGCCCGACCCGCGCTGGTATTATTGTTCCTGCAAACCATGACAATACTGACGAAGATATTCTGATGCTTGTTATGCCTGTAATGTTAGGACAAAATTAAAGAAGCAACAACTAACCAACCACTTGAATATAAAAAAGCCCGGGAAATTTTCTCCGGGCTTTTTTGCTGTTTCAGAAAAGGATTATAGTAATCCTCCATTTTTATAAATCTGCATTTGTGCATCGTAAAACCTATGGATAAATACGGACTTGTTTTTAGAGATATTTACTGCCTCACCGGTTTTTAAATTAATCCTGATCTTATCACCCTGTTGTAAATCAAGTTCTTCGAGCTGGCCTGAAGTGTAGGTGAGAATCGGGAAAGCAGCATTGATTGCATTCCGCTCGTATATAGCTCCAAAGGATTCAGCAATGATTGCGTTTACTCCCAGCGACTGGAAACAATCAACAGCTTGCTGTCGGGAACTTCCGGCTCCGAAATTCTTGGTTGTAAATACAATATCTCCAGCTTGCACTTTTTTTGCGAAATCCTCATATCCTTTCAGGTTATCGAAAGTGTACTGACCCATTTCCTTAATGTTGGTAATGGTGAGATAACGGTTATGAAAAATCATATCGGTATCGATATCATCCTGCCGGATAACCCAGGCGCGGCCTTCAATAATCTCTGGTTTTTCTGTTTTCTCACGAACAACTACATCGCGTTGTTTCAATGCTTTTTTTGCAAAAGACGCCGCAATTTCCGGAATGTCATCAGGAGTTGTAATGTAGCCTGCTATGGCAGAAGCTGTAACAATACCAGGGGAAGCAAGGTACATGGATCCTTTTCCTTGTTTGCCTGAAAAATTCCGGTTACCAGTACTGATGGTTATTTCATCTGGTCCGTTTTGTCCGACTTGTCCGGCGGCACAACCCGCGCACCCTGCATTCGAAACCAGAGCACCGGCATCTTTAAAAATCTGGATAAGTCCTTCGTCCAGAGCTTCGCGCCAGATGGCATCGGTAGTTGGTACGATTTTGAAAACTACTCCTGGTGCAACTTTGCGTCCTTTCAGAATTTTGGCGGCTTCACGAAGGTCTTCCATGCGGCCGTTTGTACAACTTCCCAGGAAAGCTGAATCGATTTTTGTGTTTTTTATATTTTCAACCGATGTGTCATCGTGCGGATGGCCGGGATTAGCAACCATAGGAACAAATTTTTCGATGTCAATTTCATGCACGAAAGTATATTTGGCTTCAAGTCCGGCTTTGATTGTCTCAAAACGCTTGCCTGACATCGCTTCCAGTTCATCGAGGACCTTTTCATTCGGGCTGAAGAGAATAATAATGGCTCCCATTTCAGTTCCCATCGAGGCAATTGTGATGCGTTCGTCAAGTGAAAAATATTCAACGGCATCGCCTTCAATTTCAACGGAATAGCCAAGTAATTTATTGGCACCGTAGATTGAAAGCAAGTTCAGAATAATATCTTTTGCTTTCACGTTAGTCGGGCGTTTTCCTTTCAATACCAGCTTTACTGATTCCGGTACTTTGAACCACACTGATCCTTTGGCCCAGGCTGCGGCAATATCCTGATCACCCATACCTTGCCCGAACGAGCCAATTGCACCCATAATATTGGCGTGCGAATCTGTTGACACAAAAGTACTTCCCGGATAAGCGAGACCTTTATCAATAGACAGGTGAGTACCTACACCAGCATCAATATCATAAACTTTGATATCATTTTGGCGGGCAAAAAGCCTGCAAAACTGTTGATTGGCAGCATATTTCTGGTCGGATCCGCCAGGATTACAATCGAAAGTAAAAAATGTGCGGAAAGGATCGTGGACTGTCAGCCCATTATTAAGTATATTTTCGACTACATTAGCGCCACCGAAATCCCGGGCAACTCGTGTATCGATAAATACATCAACAATATCGCCGGGTTTTACTGTGGCCTGGCTGCTATGATTGGCTATGATTTTTTCTATGATTGTCATTTTGCTGAATATTTTAAGTTAGCACATTCTTCTACACCTTGGTCTGAGTAGTCAGGATGTAAGTAATTAAAGTTTTAATCTCTCTCTAAAAGGCTCAAAAGTCATGAAATCAGCATGATGCACCACATACGCTTCAGTAGACCTCTTCACCATATTACCTTCCCCAGCATGGGTAGCGATAATATGACATACTGCATCCGGAACTCCACATTGCTCCGCCAGTGAAACACCCGAGAAAGGATGCCGGATGTATTTGCCATAATTTCCCTGTACTGATTTCCCGTCTTTCATTTCATATTCAAGCAGTTTGCCGACATCAGCTAATATGGCGCCTGCAATAAGAACGTCCATATCAACTGGTAAATCAGTTTTGAAGAACTCATTCATCTTTTTGCCCGCATCAAGTGCAACGTGTACAACGCAACGTTTGTGATCCATAAACGTAACTTTGAGGTCAGGACCGCAAAGAAGCGTAAAAGGAATCGTATTAAGATCATCGGGTGTCAAAACACTTCTTTGTAAAGCCAAAGCCCATGTGAGTGTCGTCTTTTCTTTTAAATCGATGTCTTTTATCCATTCCAGTTCAGGCCACAATTGGCGGGCCTGGGCTATGTATTTCTGTTCAACATTCATAGAATTAGTCTTTTAGAGAAAGAGCCGCTGAAAGGCGGCTCTTTCAAAATTACATAAAGAATTTTATAGTTTCGCAATAATTGCATCTGCCATTTGAATGGTGGATGCAGCTCCCTGGTTGATTACATCAGGTGTACCTTTAAGTTTCATCATGTCGTAGGCTTTTACTTTGCCATCGGCAACCACATCGGAAATTGCTTTACGGATACGGTTAGCCATTTCCATTTCACCAAGATGTTCTAGCATCATTACGCCCGAAAGAATCATAGCTATCGGATTAACAATGGATACATCATAACCGGCATATTTAGGCGCTGAACCGTGTGTAGGCTCAAAAACACTGACACCGGTTTCGGGATTGAACTGGGCTGAGGTAGCAAATCCAAGTCCTCCGATCAAACCAGCGAATGCATCAGAAACGATATCTCCAAACATATTACCGGCAACTATAACATTATAGTTCTCAGGATTTTTAGTAAGCCACATAGTCATTGCATCAATATTCACATCTTCGACCCAGATGTTCGGGTAATCAGCTTTACTCATTTCCTGAGCAACTTTCAGCATCATACCTGAAGTTTCTCGGATGACATTAGGTTTTTCGCAAACAGTAATTTTGCTGAAGCCGCGGCTCTTTGCATATTCAAAAGCGGCCCTTACAATTCTGGTAACATATTTTTTAGTGAAAATCCGGGTCGAAACGGCTAACTCAGGGCGTGGGCACCAGCCAAAGTTTTCGCGAAATTTTGGGTGTGTCATTAAAGCATCGTAAACCTGGTCGGGGGGATTCGTCCATTCAACGCCACCATATAACCCTTCGGTATTCTGACGGAAAATCATGACATCAACTTCTGGTTCTTCAATTCCATCCTTGCCACGGCGAATGAAGTTCAGTGGATTGCCTTTCAATGTTTTGCAAGGGCGCATACAGATATCAAGGTCAAAATGCTGCCTCATAGTAACAATTGGGCTGTAGTAAGCAAAGCCTTTTCCCTGTAATTCAGGAGCAAGTTCGGCTGCAGTTTTATCCTTGGGTTTGGAAGTAATGGCTCCAAACAAACCAATTTTATGCTCTTCCAGGAGTTTTATCGTGCGGTCGGGCAGGGGATTGCCTTCTTTACACCAGAATTCCCATCCAATGTCGCCCTGGACATATTCAGCTTCAAATCCTGCAGCATCCAGGACACGGATGCACTGCTCAAGTACTACTTTTCCAATTCCGTCGCCGGGCATGGTTACAATGGTTCTTTTTGCCATAATCGTTAATATTTTTTTTCTTTTATTAATAAAAAATATAGGACAAAATTATAATTTCATAGTTAAATAACAAGCGGTTTTTACAATTATTTTTAGCATTAATTTATCTCTTTTAAAACGATATTATTCAATGAATCAATGTTAAAAGAAGTGCCTGAATTTGTAAAATCAAGATTCAAATCCAATCAATATTTCGTATTTACCTTGATTTAACTACTTTTGCAGCCATAAACCAATCTCATTTACCATACTTTGTCAATCATTGGCGCAGATATAAACAAAACTACATTAGTTAAAAGTGTTGACGGACCTGTTTTTAGAAAAATTGCAGAAGCCGCAACTCTTTTAAATACTGATGCTTATGTAATCGGAGGTTTTGTGCGCGACCTGTTATTAAACCGTACAAGCAAGGATCTGGATGTTGTTACCACTGGTGATGGTATTGAACTTGCTACAAAAGTTGCTGAGTTGCTCAAGGTTAAGAAGGTCAGTGTTTTTAAAACTTTTGGAACTGCCATGTTTATGCACAACGACTGGCAAATTGAATTTGTCGGCGCGCGAAAGGAATCGTACAACACTGATTCGCGTAATCCCCTGGTGTTCCCGGGTACTATTGAAGATGACCAGAACAGGCGTGATTTTACAATTAATGCCATGGCAATTAGTTTGCGCAAGGATGATTTTGGCGCGTTGATTGATCCGTTTCATGGTGTAGATGATTTACAGAATAAGTTAATTCGTACTCCGCTCGATCCGGATATTACTTTTACAGATGATCCACTGAGGATGATGCGGGCAATCCGTTTTGCCACGCAACTGAAATTCCAGATTCTTCCCGAAACGCTCGATGCCATTACCAGAAATGCTTCACGCATAAATATTATTACCAAAGAACGCATCAGCGAAGAATTGAATAAGATTATAATGACAGAGAAGCCTTCGATTGGCTTTTATCTGCTTGATCAGACAAGTTTGCTCGGTCTTATATTTCCTGTTTTTACAAATCTTAAAGGTGCTGAATATGTGGATGGTAAAGGCCATAAAGATAATTTTAAACATACACTTGAAGTTCTTGACCGCATTGCGCCTAATACTGATAATCTCTGGCTTCGCTGGGCTGCTTTGCTTCACGATATAGCCAAACCAGTAACACGCCGCTTCGATCCATTGTCAGGCTGGACTTTTCACGGTCATGAATTTAAAGGTATGAAGATGATACCATCCATTTTCGGAGAGCTGAGACTTCCGCTCAATGAGAAAATGAAATATGTACAGAAAATGGTACTGCTACATCTTAGGCCAATTGTTTTATCTGAGGATGTAGTTACCGATTCAGCTTTGCGCCGGTTATTGATTGATGCCGGTGATGATATTGACGACCTGATGACACTTTGTGAAGCTGATATTACTTCGAAAAACCAGGCAAAAGTTCTGAGGTATATGGCTAATTTTGAAGTAGTCAGGACAAAATTGAAAGAAATTGAAGCCAAGGATAATCTCCGTAACTGGCAGCCACCGGTTTCGGGTGAAATAATTATGGAGGTTTTTGCACTTGAACCTTGCAGGCAGGTTGGGGTTATAAAAACGGCCATCCGGGAAGCAATTCTGGAAGGAACAATCCACAACAACTTTGAAGAAGCTTTCCAATTGATGTTGTCAGAAGGTTCGAAACTGGGATTGATTGTTGTAAGACAGCATCTTAAATGATTGATTGAAATTCTTACACCAGGTTGAACCAAATCTTGAAATAATTCATAACTTTACACTATCAAAACTACCATAAAACTATGCAAGTATACCGTTTCAGGCTTTTATTTGAAGAACAGGAAGATTTTCTGCGGGATATCGAAATCAAGCCGGGGCAGACTTTTAAGGATTTTCACGATGTCATTCTGCAATCCGTTGATATTGAGAGCAACGAACTTGCATCATTTTTTATTTGCGACCCGGGTTGGAATAAAGAGCGAGAAATAACTCTGATTGATATGGGCTTGAAAGTTCCCGACACCGACTTTGATGATGATGAAAGAAAACCTGCCAGCGTTCCTATCCCCGTTATGATTATGGAGGATGTGAAAATAAAGGAAGTGATCGATGATCCGCATCAGCGTATGCTTTTTGAATACAATTTTCTGAATCCTACCACTTTTTTCATCGAACTTATGAAAATTGTAGAAAGCGATCCGAAAAAGGTATACCCGCTTTGCGTGAAAAAAGAAGGTGCTATGACTCCAACTGCCGCCCCAAACTTTCTATCATTTTTAGATGATCCGGATGAAGATGCCATGCTCGGGGAATTGGACAAGCTAATTGAAAGCGGAGAGATGGAAGAAGAGATAGATGAAAATTATACTACCGAACCTGAATGGTAGAATAGTCTGGATCGTTTTATACATCAGATTCATTCTGAAATATTTTGATACCATCAACTATTGACTAGTAAGCAGTCACCTTCATCAATAAACGATAATTTTCAATAACCTTGCGATTTCATTTTTTGCCTTGCCATATTCCGGGAAATATCTTGTTGTAATTGCCGGTCCTACAGCTGTGGGTAAAACTGATGTTGCCATTAAACTGGCAAAAGAATTTAGAACCTCGATCATCTCATCAGACTCAAGACAATTTTATAATGAAATGTCTATCGGAACAGCTAAGCCTGATCCTCAGCAGCTAGATGAAGTGAAACACCATTTTATAGGGCAGCTATCCATTCACGATTACTATAACGTTTCTATGTTCGAAAACGATGCTTTACAAAGGCTGAGTTCACTTTTTGAACAGCATGACGTTGTATTTATGGTTGGTGGTTCCGGGCTATATATCGATGCGGTTTGTCGGGGGATTGATGATTTCCCTGATCCCGAACCGGATTACCGCAACTATCTGAAAGGCATTTTCCAGGATGAAGGCATTGCAAAATTGCAGGAAATGCTTTTAGAAACAGATCCTGAGTATTTTTATAAAGTAGATATTAATAATCCGAACCGGTTGCTTCGTGCGTTAGAAGTTTGCCATGTTACAGGCAAAAAATTCTCAGAACAGCGGTTAAACAATTCAAAACAACGTGATTTTCATATAGTAAGGATTGGATTGAATCTGCCAAGGCCTGAACTTTTCAGCCGTATTGAATTACGCGTTGATCAGATGATAGAAAAAGGCCTGGTGGAGGAAGTCAGGAGTTTATTGCCTTATCGTCATTTAAATGCATTGAATACAGTCGGATTTAAAGAAATATTTGAATACCTGGATTCAAAAATAACTTTGCTGCAGGCGATTGTAAATATAAAAACCAGCACACGCAGGTATGCCAAGCGGCAATTAACATGGTTTAACCGCACCGACGAATACAAATGGTTTGAACCAACAGCTTTAAATGAAATAACCAACTACTTAACAATTACTTGTAAATAGTTGGTTATTGAAGTAGAAAGCTATACTTGTAATAAGAGAAGTTTCCAAATTTTTAAGTTCCAAGTCTCAAATTCCAAGATTCAAATTCCAAGGTGAATTTGAGTAATGCTTGGAATTTGGAATTTGAGATTTGGAACTTGGGTATGTTTAGAGTTGTCTAATATTTCTTGAGCAAAGTAGAATTTCCACTAAATTCCGATTATTTCTTCAGGTACTCATCCAAAAACCGGAAGAATTCCCGTTGCCATAAAACACTGTTTTGTGGTCGCAGAACCCAATGGCTTTCTTCAGGGAAATGAAGGTAACGAGCAGGTATTCCGCGAAGTTTAGCTGCATTGTAAGCTGCCATACCTTGTGTATATGGAATTCTGAAATCGTTTTCACCTTCAATTATCATGATAGGAGTATCCCATTTATCTACAAATTTATGAGGTGAATTGGCATAGGAATGATCAGCTTTTGGATTTCCCTTTTCCCAGTATGGACCACCTAAATCCCAGTTAACGAACCACATTTCCTCTGTAGTAAGATATTGATCTTCAAGATTAAACATTCCGCAATGCGAGATAAATGCCTTGAAACGTTTTTCGTGATGACCTGCCAGCCAGAGCACAGAAAATCCTCCGTAACTGGCACCAACTGCACCAAGCCTGTCTTTATCAACAAACGGTTCTTTGGCCATTTCGTCGATTGAGGTCAGGTAATCCTTCATGTTTTGTCCGCCGTAATCGCCGCTAATCTGGTCGTTCCATTCCTGCCCGAATCCGGGTAAGCCTCTGCGGTTTGGAGCAACCACAATATAACCGTTGGCAGCCATAATCTGCATATTCCAGCGGTATGAGAAAAACTGGCTGACCATACTTTGTGGTCCGCCTTCACAGAAAAGAAGTGTTGGGTATTTTTTATTCGGATCAAAATCAGGAGGATAAACCACCCATACCAACATTTTCTTGTTGTCAGTAGTTGTCATCCACCTTTCTTCAACTTTGGCTGATTTAATGTCTTTCAGAATTTCCTTGTTTGTAAATGAAATTTGGGTTTCTTTTCCAGAAGCATCTATCTTGAATATTTCGGTAGGCATTGTCATGGATTGCTTTGAGGCAATTATGTCCTTACCAGCTAATGCAATGGAAAGATAGTCCCAGGGACCACTTGTGATTTGCTTTATTTCTTTGGTTCCAATCGCTAGCGAATAAATTTGAACAGTACCATGGATAGGGCTGAGAAAATACAAGGAATTTCCATCGCTGGCCCAGGTGAAATCATTAGCGTTCTGATCGAATTTTTCAGAGTATTCTACATATTTCCCAGCATTAAAATCGTAAATCATAATCCGGTCCTTATCAGCCTCAAAACCATCGCGGGCCATGCTACGCCAAACCAATTTCTTTCCATCCGGCGAAAAAACAGGATCCTGATCGTAGCCAGCCAGACCATTCGAAAGGTTTATTTCGTTACCTGTAAGTAGGTTATAGACATAGATCTCGGAATTTGTACTTTTGGAATATTCGACTCCTGTTAACTTTTTGCATGTAAAAGCAATTTTATCGCTTTGTGGGCTCCAGTTAATCTGTTCCATTCCGCCCCACGGAGCCATTGGTGATTCGAACCGCTGCATATCCATAATATCTTTGCCGTTTTTTACTTTACCATCCGAATAGGAAGCAACAAAAATGTGGCTGTAACTGAAATCCGACCAGCTGTCCCAGTGTCGGTACATAAGGTCGTCTTCTATCCGTGCATTGGCTTTTGGCAGGTCGGGATATATATCGTTAGCAGTTTTGTCGAGTTTTACGCGTTGTGTGTAAAGAATGTATTTCATATTGGGCGAATAACTGAATCCTGAAATGTCGCCACCGGTATTACTGATTTGGATAGGAGCGGAGCCATCGGTATTGGCTTCCCAAATTTGCATGGAACCTGATTCGGCTGATAGAAATGCAATCTTTTTGCCGTCAGGTCTGAATATTCCGTTGCCTTCGCTTCCTTTAAAATTTGTAACTTTTACAGCATTGCCACCTGATACAGGAACCGAGTATAAATCACGATTTCCTTTATTTTCGGTCAGGTTGTACCAGCTTACACCATATAAAATGGTTTTATTGTCAGGCGAAACCTGTATATCGCTTACACGGCCAAGTTT
>Ga0268283_1001209_pt1 | contig 12997 bp, 13 predicted proteins | sample saktaG_13_FD_190140 | JGI IMG/M metagenome (GOLD analysis project Ga0268283, IMG submission 190140) | Saline water microbial communities from Sakinaw Lake, British Columbia, Canada - sak_2013_06_06_36m | ecosystem: Environmental > Aquatic > Non-marine Saline and Alkaline > Saline ... | reverse complement strand
GGACAAATACCAATGATGTAAATACCCCTGTTGTGTCTGTGTCGAGCAATCGTAATGTTTTAAATTTAAGTGGACAAGGTCTTACAAAGGCACCTGATTATATTTTCAATCAAACAAATCTCGAAGAATTAAATCTTTCAAATAATAAAATAGGTGGGGCATTGCAATCACAAGTTCAAAATCTTAGAAATCTTAAAATTTTAAATTTGAGCAATAATAACTTTACTGGAGTTCCGGCTGAGGTGGGGCAATTAAAAAACTTAGAGGTTTTGAATTTATCAAACAATCAATTAACTGGACTTCCTAATGAATTAGGTAATTTGTCAAAACTAAGACTTTTGGATCTTTCTGGCAACAATTATTCCGAAGCGGATCTTCAGAAAATAAAAGAGACTCTCCCAAGTTCTGCTGTTATAAAAACTAAGTAAAAAGAAGAAAACTTAATAAATGGAAATTTGGACTTATTCGCGCGAATAGGCCGAAAGAAATTAGTATTTTTATAATTTTTACTAGTTTATGATAAATATTTTAATTATAATTTATTGAAGATAAAAACCCTCGCTAGGACGAGGGTTTGGGTTTTTTAAGAAGACTTTCGGGGCCATAGTAGCTACCAGTCAACTTTTTTGATATCCTTTTTTTGCATGAGTTGCAAAACCTTATTATAGAAATGAGGCCTAAATTTCCAAGGATATCGTTTCCCTTTATATCCTCATCTGCCACACATTCAACCGTTTGAATGTCAGAACTTCCACAATGTGGACAAGTGGATTTTTTGCCACACCAAAAGAAAATCTTGTCTTTCCATGGACTCATAATAATTTTCCTTTCTATGTTTTGCGAACATTTGTCTATTTCCTATATTAACCCTACTCCCAAATAGAATTTTGTCAAAATATTTCAAGTACAGCTTTTATATTGAATATAATGGTGTTTGTTTATGTATACCAGAGCCTCGGCTCACATTTTTATTATAATTTGCTATAATTAAACAATGAAGAAACAAACACTTAATGAATTTAAAGATAGCCCAAGAACAAAGATTGCTTGGTGGGCTATGGGTCTTGGTATGTCAACGATTTTGTTGATGCCTTTGCTTGGAGTTTTTGCTACATTTATAAGCCCAATAATAGCCGATGTTTGGGGCGAAAAGGTGCAAATGATTACTGAAATTACTTTTGTAATATTGGTGATAGCATTTTTAATTTTTGCATTAATTGTAAATATTAGAGCTTTTAGAAAAGGGGAGCGTTCATGGGTTTTGTGGCTAGGTTTTGTGCCAGTTATTTTAGAAACAGCTTTTTTTATTTTTATGATTATTGGAGAGTTTTTATTTCCACATTAAAATAACATGAAAAAAACACAAAAAAATTTTAGGGGAGGTTTCATGACTTTGATAGGGATCCTTATTGTTGTTTTGATAATGGGGATTTGGTTTGTGAAAGCATATTCGGGTTCGAATGCGGTGAATAAAAAAACTCAAATGGACACCTACAATGGAGCTATAAAAGATGCAGAAAATGTGAAGAAACTTCTAGAACAAAAATCAAATTTGGATATTGAAGGAATATAATTTTTTAAATAAAAGGCTTCTCTTGCTCTTGGTTTTTTGGGGTATATAATTATATTAGGTATTATTAACTAATTATTATTGTTATGGACATGAAAATAAATAAAAATAAGACAGGTTTAACTTTTGGTTTTCTTGTGAGTTTTTTGCATCTTTGTTGGAGCGTTTTGGTTGCCTTGGGCTTGGCTCAAGCTCTGGTCACGTTTATTCTAAACGTGCATATGATTGCAATGCCAGTAGCAATAATGCCATTTAGTTTGGTAAGTGCTGTTACTTTGGTAATTGTTACCTTTGTTGTTGGTTATGTCTTTGGCTGGCTTATGGCCTTCTTTTGGAATAAATGTTTTAAATAGAAGAAATAATTAATTAAACAAAAATCCACCCTTAATTTGTTTGGTGGATTTTGTTATGGGTTTACAAAAATACATTTTTGTACTCTGTTGAGTTATCCACAGTTATATGTGTTGACGGTGAACGGATGTTCACCTATACTGTATACATAGTAATAATCTAATCAAATCTATGAGTAGCAACACATTCAAAAAAGCCATAGAGCGTGAGTTACAAAAACTCAATGAAGAAATTGACAATAAAATTGTTAAAGGTCTTTCATATATAAAAGAGTCAAAGCGTCACAAAGCTCTTTTCTTACAATTGAATAAATTCAATCGTCGAAGTAATTTATTTCAAAGGTCATTCAACTTAATTACTACTTTTTTGCTATAACATTTAACATTTTATGTCATTCTTATCTTGATTGAGAATCCATGGATCCTCGCGTTCGCAAGGACGACAAAGCATTTTAAAAAATTATTAATTTAACCTGGATCCCCGATAGCTCTCCTTTTAGTCGAGCTTCGAGGACGACACAAAATATAGTCGTGAGTACACTTCTTATTTTGTGTCGATTCTTAATTCTTAATTCATAATTCTACCAAATATGAACGAATATAAAAACAAAATTGTTTCTTTCTATCACAAGTATCGAAGAATGCCGAGCTATCAAGAAATTATGGACTTGGTTGGTTTTAAATCTAAAAATGCAGTTTATAAACTTATTGAGAAACTTATTGATGAAGGCGTTGTTACGAAAGATAGTAAGGGTAAACTAATACCAAGTATGCGACTCGACGAGATCCCTTTGCTTGGGCTTGTGGAAGCTGGCTTTCCGACAACTATAGATGAAGAGCTCATGGATACAATGAGTATTGATGAATATTTAGTTGAACATAAAGAATCCACATATATTTTAGAAGTAAAAGGGGATTCAATGATTGATGCTGGAATATATGAAGGCGATTTGGTTATTGTTGAAAGAAATGGTCAACCGAAGGTTGGTGATATTGTTATAGCCGAGGTGGACCGTGGATGGACTATGAAATATTATAGAAAAAATGGTTCGCAAGTTTATCTTGAACCAGCAAACAAAAAATATCAGCCAATATATCCAAAAGAAGATTTGCGAATTGCCGCCATTGTGAAAGGGGTAATTAGGAAGTACTGAATTAGTGAGTAGTGAGTAGGTTGTAGTGAGTAGTGGGTAGACGAAGAGAAAATGAGTTTGTTATAGCAAACTCATTTTCTGGCTAAATTTACATAAATATTGTCTAAAATGGCCCTCACTTAAAATAATTTTGAAAGTGTGGTAAAATTCAGCGACATTAAAATTATAAGATAAAAAATACAAAAAAAGTATATATGAAATCAACAAAATACGTATATCTGTTTGGGAACAAAAAGGCCGATGGAAATGGCAGTATGAAGCCACTCTTGGGTGGAAAGGGAGCAAATTTAGCTGAAATGAGCAGAATTGGCTTACCTGTGCCTCCCGGATTTACAATTACTACAGAAGTTTGTTCATATTATTATGACAATAAGAAAACCTATCCAAAAAGTTTAACAGCAGAGGTAAAAACGGGTATTGCATCTCTTGAGAAAATTATGGGTACAAAGTTTGGTGATACAGGAGCTTTGCCTTTACTTGTTTCTGTCCGCTCTGGAGCACGGGATTCTATGCCGGGAATGATGGATACAATTTTAAACCTAGGTCTTAATGATAAAACTGTAGAAGCTTTATCGAAAGCAACAGAAAATGAAAGATTTGCTTGGGATTGCTATCGCAGATTTATTCAAATGTATGGTGACGTGGTGATGGGTGTACAAAAAAGAGAGGGAGAAGATCACGAGCCATTCGAAGTTGTGATTGAAAATATTAAACATGAAATTTATAAAAAAGATATTGATGACTCTGCTCTTACAGTCGACGATTTGAAAAAAATGGTAACTCGTTTTAAAGCTTTGATTAAAGAGCGAACAGGAAAATCATTCCCACAAGATCCGTGGGAACAGCTTTGGGGTTCTGTGGGTGCAGTGTTTGGTTCATGGATGAATGACCGAGCAAATGTGTACCGACGAAAATATAATATTCCAACAGAATGGGGAACAGCTGTGAATGTGCAAGCGATGGTTTATGGAAACACAGGTACAAAATCTGGTTCGGGTGTTGCTTTCACTAGAAACCCTGCAAATGGAACAAAAGAATTCTGGGGAGAATTTCTAATTAATGCACAAGGTGAAGATGTGGTGGCTGGTGTTCGTACCCCAGAGCCAGTTGCCAACCTTGTAAATTATTTACCTGAAGCATTTAAGGAATTAAATAAAATTCGAAACACTCTCGAGACTCATTTTAAAGATGTTCAAGATCTCGAATTTACAATTCAGGATGGAAAAGTTTTCATTCTTCAAACTCGAAATGGAAAAAGAACAGCTTTTGCCGCTTTGAAAATTTCTATGGATATGGTGAAAGAAAAAATTATTGATTGGAAGACTGCAGTACGTCGAAATCCAGCCGATCAGCTTGATCAACTTTTGGCACCTATTTTTGATTTAAAAGCAGAGAAAAATGCAAAAGTTATTGCAAAAGGTTTACCTGCTGGCCCAGGCGCTGCGTCTGGTAAAATTTACTTTAGTGCGGAGCGAGCTGTTATTGCTGAAGATAAAGGAGAAAAAGTTTTGCTTGTTCGTGCAGAGACCACCCCAGAGGATTTGCGAGGAATGATTGCAGCCGAAGGAATTCTTACTGCAAAAGGTGGAGTTTCTTCTCATGCGGCTCTTGTTGCAAGGCAAATGGGCAAGGTTTGTGTTTGTGGAGTAAGTGCTTTGCAAATCGATTATAACAAAAAGACTTTAACAGTTTCAGGTGCTACATATAAAGAAGGAGATTTCCTTTCAATCAATGGAACTTTAGGTACTGTTTACGCTGGAGCAATTAAAACAGCTCCATCAGAAATTGTGCAGGTATTAATTGATAAAACACTAAAACCCAAAGACAGTGAGACATATCGGATGTACAAAACTCTTATGGATTGGTGTGCGAAAGCAACAAAACTACAGGTTCGAACAAACGCAGATACGCCTGAGCAGGTAGAAAATGCACTAGCATTTGGCGCTACAGGTGTTGGGCTTGTGCGTACAGAGCATATGTTTTTTGAAGGAAATAGAATTGATGCAATGCGCGAAATGATTCTTGCCGAAAATATTCTAGACAGAAAGAAAGCTCTTGCAAAATTATTGCCATATCAAAAAACAGACTTTGTTGGAATCTTTAAAGCTCTCAAGGGTTTCCCAGCCACAATTCGTTTCTTAGATCCACCACTTCACGAATTTCTCCCACATGAAGATAAGGCACAAAAAGATTTAGCGGTGAAAATGAATATTTCAGTTGATAAGATAAAACAAAGAATTAAAGAGCTTCATGAATTTAATCCAATGCTTGGTTTGCGAGGGTGTCGCTTAGGAATTGTTCATCCTGAAATTTCAGAAATGCAGGCACGGGCAGTCTTTGAAGCAGCGGTAGAAGTGCAAAAATCTGGTATCAAAGTAAAGCCAGAAATTATGATACCGCTTGTTGGGTTCAAAAAAGAGCTTGACCTTCAGGTAGAAGTTGTTCATAGAATTGCAAAAGAAGTTATGAATGAGAAGAAAGTAAAGATTGATTATATGGTGGGGACAATGATTGAAATTCCACGAGGTGCTATTACAGCCGATGAAATTGCACAGACAGCACAATTCTTTAGTTTCGGAACAAACGATTTAACACAAACATGTTTGGGTATGAGTAGAGATGATTCAGGCTCATTTATATCTGAATATCAGGAGAATGAAATAATTAAAATGAATCCTTTCGCTTCTATTGACCAGACCGGAGTGGGAGAACTTATGAGAATTGCAGTACAAAAGGGAAATGCAACTCGACCAGGTATGAAGATGGGTATTTGTGGAGAGCACGGTGGTGACCCAGCATCTGTTCGATTCTGCCATAAGCTAGGCTTAACTTATGTAAGTTGTTCTCCATATCGAGTACCTGTTGCAAGGCTTGCCGCTGCACAATCTGCCCTTGAGGAGGAGGTGAATGTGAAAGATACTACAAAAAAAATTATAAAGAAATAGCAGGCTAAAACAATTGAGTACAATTGTTCGCCCGAACTTTTGTAATCAAAAGTTTTAGGAAAGAAATAGATTTTAATTAGATAATCATTTTAAAAACAAAAACTCTCAGATTGTTCTGGGAGTTTTTGTTACTGCATAAAAACGACGACCGTCGTTTTATGCAGTAATAAGTGAATTAGCAAGTAGTATGGGACTCTTTTTGTTTTTGTTGTATAATACCTTTATATGAATAGTAATAAATCACAAATCTTTTTTGGCATCTCTTTAACAGTTTTATTTGTTTTATCAATTCTCGTCCTTTCACCATTTTTAATAACTTTGGTTTTGGCTATTATAGCTTCGGTTGCACTTAATCCAGTTTATAAAAGAATCACCAAGCTTTCATTTGGAAACAAATCAATTAGTTCAATAGTAACTATTTTACTATTTTATATCATTATTTTTATTCCAATATATTTTGTTTCTGCCCAACTAATTGAAGAAGCTAAAAATATGTATGTTTCTTTAGATACCCCAAACACATCTGATGTCGTTAGTATAAATAATTTAATAAATGATAACTTAAAAACAATTATCCCTAATAGTGATGTGCATATAGAAAAATATGTTGGTGGATTTTCTTCTTGGGTTCTTTCAAATTTGGGGAATTTCTTTACGGTGACTTTTGATATATTCCTAAAGATTCTTTTGGCAACTATTGCCTTGTTCTTTTTATTAAAAGATAGTGAAAAGTTTAGAAAAAATATAAAAGATTTAGTTCCAATTTCTTCAGATGCGTATGAACATTTGGTAGTATCTATAGATACAGCTATAAAATCTGTCGTTTTTGGATCTATAGTAATTGCAATAATTCAAGGAATTGTATCGGGAATCGGTATTGCAATTTTTGGGATACCAAATGCAACTTTACTCGGAACTATAGCAATTATTGCTGCCTTTATTCCAGGTATTGGCACTGGTCTTGTATTTATTCCTGTAATTTTGTATTCATTCTTTTATGGAACAATGTTTAATACTATCGGATTATTATTATGGGCTTTAGTTGTAGTAAATATAATAGATAATCTATTAAGACCGGTAATGATGCATAAGTCAGTCGGTATTCATCCATTGTTTATTTTATTTTCAGTTTTAGGTGGTATTAGCTTTATAGGTCTTGCTGGATTTATTTTAGGCCCTTTAATTTTGAGTCTATTTGTGGCCTTGATAAGAGCATATAAAATGAAGGATATTTCTGTTTCTGATGAAAACTAATAAAATAAAAATGGCGAAATTTGGCTGGAAAATAAAAAAAATTACAAAGAGTGTTGGGCCCGGGCTTATTACTGGAGCTGCTGATGATGATCCATCGGGAATTGCAACATATAGTCAGACCGGTGCACAATTTGGCTATGGCCAGCTGTGGACTGTTATTTTTATGCTACCCTTAGTTACAGCAATTCAGGAAGCTTGTGCGCGTATTGGAGCAGTGACCGGAAAGGGGATAGCAACAGTCATAAGAGAAAATTATTCAAAAAAGGTTTTGTTTGGTGCTGTTTTTTTAGTTCTTATTGCAAACACAATAAATATCGGTGCTGATATTGGTGCAATGGCTGCAGCTCTTGATTTAATTATTCCCATACCTTTTGTTTTGTCTACACTTGGGTTTACAGCCCTTATTTTATTTCTAGAAATATTTGTATCTTATAAAAATTATGCAAGATTACTTAAGTGGCTGGCTCTAGCACTTTTTTCATACGTACTTACTGTATTTATTGTAAAAGAGCCATGGGGTGAAATTTTTAGAGCTACTTTTGTTCCACATTTTGAATTTACTTTTGCTTTTCTATTTATAATTACTGGAGTTCTTGGTACAACAATTTCTCCATATATGTTTTTTTGGGAAGCTTCTGAAGAGGTGGAGGAGGAAAAAAAGAAAAATATGATTCATAATGGAGCACCACATTTAACAAAATCATTCATGAAATCTATCCGTTTTGATAATGCGCTAGGAATGATTACCTCTCAAGTCGCAACGTGGTGCATTATTGTTGTATCTGCGACTGTTCTTCATAAAAATGGAGTTACAAATATTGCTACAGCAGCTGATGCTGCTCGCGCTCTAGAGCCTTTGGTTTCAACTTTTCCTTATGCAGGATTTTTAGCTAAATTAATTTTTTCTACTGGGATTATTGGACTTGGTCTTTTGGCTGTACCTGTTCTGTCGGCTTCTGCCTCTTATGCAATTTCTGAAGCCTTTTCTTGGAGAGAAGGTTTGAATCAAAAATTCAAAAGAGCTCACGGATTTTATGGAGTTATAACAATTGCTACTCTTATAGGCTTGGGAATTAATTTTATTGGTATTGATCCAGTTAAGGCGTTAGTTATTACTGCGGTGATTAATGGAGTGATTGCTGTTCCTTTAATTTTTCTTATTGCAAAAATTGCATCAAATCCAAAGATTATGGGAGAATATAAGAGTAGTAAACTTTCGAGCTTCTTGGTCTGGCTTACATTTTTCTTGATGGCAACTGCAGTTGTGGCTATGATTATTGCGTTTCTTCAACAGTTTAATTAGTGTTTTTAGGCCTAAAATAAGGATAAATTTGCTTTTTTCTTGATACTGTAGTATCATAGTCGTGTCGTTTTAATAGAAACCTAACTATAAACAAAAATATGACAGATGACACAAATGTAGTTGTAACTGACGAGACTGTTCCTGCCGAAGTTGTTGCAGATACAGCGCCGGTTGCAGAAGTAGTAGAAGAAACTCCAGTTGTTGAAGAAGCTCCTGTAGAGGAAACTCCAGTAGAAGAAACTCCAGAAGCCGAAGTTGCAGCGTAATCTATGCAAAAAATAAAATCCTCTCAAGAAATTGAGAGGATTTTATTTTTTGAATTTTTAATTTCAAATTTTCATGTCCCAGTTTATTGCATTATCTGGGATAATTTTAAAATAATGTCTAAATTTATTAATTTAAAAAGTATTTGAACTAATAACTTTTAAAAGCTAATTTACAAGCCCTAGATCTTTGAGAAATGCTTTTAACTCAGAACCGTCTATTTTTCTATAACTTCCTTCCTCAACTTTTCCTAAGATAATATTCATAATTCGAACACGCTTTAAAGTATCTACCTCTTGGAAGAGCGCTACACACATTCTTCGAATTTGATGTTTTTTTCCTTCGCCTAAAGTAATTCTGAAAGTATTTTCATTGATTATATTTACTTTACAAGGCTTTGTAATTTCATTTTCAATTTTTACACCAGCTTCCATTTTTGCTTTAAAACTAGATCGAAGATTATTTTTTGTCGTCACAATATATTCTTTATCGTGTGCATGTTTTGGATTGAGCAGACGGTCTGTAACACGCCCATCGTTTGTAAGAATTAAAAGTCCCGTAGAATCTTTATCAAGTCTCCCCACAGGAAAGACATCACGGATAGGGATATCTTCTTTGACTTCTTTTTCCCCATGTTGTGGTGAGTGGGTGATTATTCCTCTAGGTTTATTGTATGCAAGGTAGATATATTCTTTTGCTTTTCCTCGATTGTGTACCTCAACTTTATCATTTTCATTAACCTTGTCACCGAGGATCGCTCTCGAATCATTTATAAAAACCCGTCCCTTTTCAACAAGTGTGTCCGCGCCTCTTCTTGTGGCATAATTTTTTAAAGCGAGGTATTTATTGATTCGCATTGGGTATCGCGAGGCTTCGGGTTTTGGTGGTAGTGATTTTTTTACTCGTTGTTTCATTGGGGTTGAGTATAGCACGTTTCAAATTTAAAGTTAAAAATGTAAATGTAAAATGTAAAATTTAGGTAAAATTTTGGCCGGTCCAACTGTCTGCTGTGAAGCATAAGTCGAACCGGCCAGCGTCTGCCAATCTCCCCCCGGATTTTAGCAAACGGATTTGTAGGCCCCCTCTAGGACCTTCCACAGACAGTATATTCTTATTAAAATTATAGTCAAATTGTTTAACCTTTTCTTTTTTAAATTTATGTGCTATAATTAAATACAATAGTTTTGAGAGAGATTCGACCTCTAAAATTCTGTTTTAATAGGCTTTAAGCCTAAAATGTTTAAATAATAACTAATATACAAAAATATTTATGGGAGATTTTAAAAAACGAGGAGGAAGTAGTTTTGGTGGAGGCAATAGAGGTGGAAACAGTTTTGGTGGAGGAAATTCTCGAGGTTCATCATTTGGTGGTGGACGATCATCTGGTGGCCGTCCGGGTAATAGAGATTTTAGAGATTCACAAATGTTTAGCGCAACTTGTGCTGAATGTCAGAAAACTTGTGAAGTACCTTTTCGCCCAACTGGTGACAAGCCCGTATACTGTAGTTACTGTTTTTCAAAACATAAAGAAGATGGTTCTGATCATCCACGACGAAATGACGGAGGAGGAGATAGACGAGATGACCGAAGAGATGATCGACCAAGAGGTGCAACAAATAGTTTTGCAAGTCGAACACCTTCATTTGATCGAGCTCCTCGACCTCAGGCAGATAACTCAGCGATAACTGATTTAAAGAAGCAGATTGAAATAATCAATAATAAGCTTGATAAAGTTATGGAACTTTTGAAAAGAAATGATTCACAGGAAATAAAAAAGACTCCAGAAAATAAAGTTGATATAAAGGCACTTTCTTCTGTTGTAAAAAAAGCGGTCACAGCTCCAAAAGTTGTAGTTGCGAAGAAAGCAGTTTCAAAGCCAGCAAAGAAATCAAAAAAATAATATTTTGGAACACGACACCAATACGCGAATAAATGCAACGAATGACACGAATGGAATGCATTCCATTCGTGTCATTCGTATTCGATTGTAGATTTTAGGAATATTTTTTCATTTTTCATTTTTAATTTTAAATTATTTTGTCCAACACCGACACAATCCTAAGATTTCAAAAAGCGTCCTTCGAATATGGACATAATAAACCAATTCTAAATGAAGTGGATTGTTCATTGCGTCGGGGTTCGAAAATAACTATCATGGGCCAGAATGGATCTGGAAAAAGTACTATCTTTGGGATTATTACAGGAAGACTCAAACTTGAGAACGGGGATCTGTTTATCACAAACGGTGTCACTATTGCTATTGCTAGGCAGGTTATTCCTCGCGATGAACTTAATTTAACTTTAAGAGAATTTTTTGAAAAAGCTTTTGATGATTCTGTGAAAGCAGGACTTCGGAAAAGTGCAGGCAAGATATATGACATTGATAAAAAAATCGATGATGTTCTTGAAATTGTAAATTTGAAAGGTCATGAAAAACTTCATGATAGGATTGTGGATACTTTTTCTGGCGGTCAGCAAGCTAGAATTCTTTTAGCTTCTGCTCTAATCCAAGATCCAGACCTTCTGCTTCTTGATGAACCAACAAATAATTTGGACAAGGCAGGGATTGATCATTTAACTAAATTTTTAATGGATTATAAAAAAACTGTTTTGGTGATTTCTCACGAAGCGGAATTTTTGAATAAATTTACTGATGGTGTGCTTTACTTGGACATATATACAAAAAAACTAGAACAGTATGTGGGCAACTATTTTGATGTAGCAGAACAAATTGCCATTAGACTTGAAAAAGAAAATAGAAAGAATGCACAGCTTGCAAAAGAAATTCAAGAAAATAAAGACAAAGCAAACTTCTTTGCAAACAAAGGTGGTCAGATGAGAATGGTGGCCAGAAGAATGCGTGATAAAGCAGAGGAGCTCGAAGAAGAAAAAGTTGATATTCGAAGAGAAGACAAAACTATTCGAAATTTCATTATCCCTTCACAGCCAGAACAAGTTGGGAAAATAATTAGTATTTCGGAGTTTGGAATAATTAGTCCAAAGACGCATTTGCTCGTACACAGAAAAGCGAATGTAGTATTAAAGAAAAAACAACATTTACTTTTAAGAGGTCCAAATGGTATTGGAAAAACAACTTTACTCGAGCGTATTGCAACAAGTAGTGATAAAAGTTCCGAGATTGCACCGGGTGTTCGGGTGGGGTATTACAGACAAGATTTTTCAACACTTAATTTTGAAGATACTGTTTATAATTCTCTAATGTCTGTGATGGAGAAAAAAATAGAAGAGACAATGCGCGCAACAGCTGCAGGTTTTCTTATAACATCCGAAATGATACATGCAAAAATTGGCACCCTTTCTGAAGGCCAAAAAGGCCTTGTGGCTTTTGCTCGGCTTGTACTTCAAAAACCAGGGCTATTAATTTTAGATGAACCAACAAATCATATAAACTTTCGCCACCTACCAATTATTGCTGAAGCCCTAAACAAATACGAGGGAGCAATGATTATCGTCTCCCATGTTCCCGATTTTGTAAAAAAAATTAGAATTGATGAAACGCTAGACCTCGAGAAGTAATATCCAAGGTCTCCCCTTGGACACTTCCAAGGGGAGACCTTGGATAATCTTGTGGTCGTGTATTTAAAAGTTTGATATGATTATAATGTATGAATAGAACTTTTGATTTTTCACTTGATGAATTTTATCACATATACAGCAGGGGTGTTGATAAAAGAATTATTTTTCTAGAAACTTGTGATAAAGATAGGTTTGTAAAACTATTGTACCTTTGTAATGGAGACAAACCAACCGTTTTTAAATCAATCCAAGGGGAGACCTTGGATAAAATTGATGTAGGCAAGAAGATTGTGTCGATTGGTGCGTATTGCTTAATGGACAATCATTTTCATATTCTACTTAAAGAAATTGTAGAAGGTGGTATCAGTAAATTCATGATGAGGCTTCTAACTGCATATTCAATGTATTTTAATAAAAAAAATAAAAGGACAGGATCCTTGTTTGAAAGTGAATTTAAAGCAAAACATCTCGATATTGACGTATATTTAAAATACATTCTCTCTTATATACATTTAAATCCAATAAAAATGATCCAACCCGATTGGAAAGAAAACGGTATAGCAGATAAAATTAAAGCAAAATCATTTTTAGATAAATATAATTATTCTAGTTATTCTGAT
>Ga0268283_1001208_pt1 | contig 13008 bp, 11 predicted proteins | sample saktaG_13_FD_190140 | JGI IMG/M metagenome (GOLD analysis project Ga0268283, IMG submission 190140) | Saline water microbial communities from Sakinaw Lake, British Columbia, Canada - sak_2013_06_06_36m | ecosystem: Environmental > Aquatic > Non-marine Saline and Alkaline > Saline ... | reverse complement strand
ACCGGCATAACGATGCAATTTCAGAATTGAATAAAGCAGCTGAAGTTGATGAATCGGAAGATGTTGGAATGATCTACGTGGAAATTGCTAACGAATATATGACCATGGGGTTGTACGATAAAGCTATCGACCATTTTCATCTTGCAATTAATAATGATTTTGCACTTGATAATGTGCTCACAGAACTGGGGGAATCCTACGATCTGGGAAATCGACTTGACGATGGCGTCGATTATTTCAACAAGCTTGTTAATGAATCGCCTTATAATTCTGATGCCTGGTTAAGCCTTGGCCTTTTGCAATATCGTCTCGAACTTTACGAAAAAGCTATTGAAGCATATGATTATTCCCTGGCTATCGACCCTGCTTACGTTGCTGCAATGCTTAACAAAGCGAATGCTTATTTTGCAATGGGTCACTATTTCAAGGCAATCAACACCTACAAGGAAGCTTTTGAAATAGAGGAGCCGGAAGCAATGACAATCTATTGTATGGGTGAGTGTTATGAGAAACTCGAAAAATACAATCTTGCCGTAGAGAAATATAAGAAAGCGCTGGAATTAGACGAGACACTTGCAGACGCATGGATTGGGATTGGGGTTTGCCTAGGCGAACAGGGAAACTTTGATGCAGCACTACGGCATATCCTCCATGCTGTGGAATTAGAACCTACGAATGCTGAGTTCTGGTTTATTCTTGCTGACACCCAGCAAAGTGCAGGGCATAACGATGATGCCATTCAATCATTCCGAAAAGTTGCTGTAATCGAACCTCAGAACCCTGATATCTGGCTTGAGTTTTCCCATGTATATGCCGAACGTGAGGAATATGAAATGGCTATCGACGTGCTTAACGAAGGCATATCCCTTCAGCCGGAAAATGCAGCACATTATTACAGATTAGTTGGCTATCTGCATTTTCTGGGCAAGTTGAAAGAAGCTTTGTTGGTGTTTGGTCATGCCCTGCAATCATATTATAACAGCTATTCCAACCTTTTCGAGTACGCTCCTCTTTTGGCTGAAGAACCGGCGTATATCAACCTTATTGAACAACTTAAACCAACCTCTGAATAAGTTTATCTTAGTAAATGCACATTATCCAAACCAAAATAATTTCAGTTCACAAGCGACTGTTACCGGACAATAATCCTTCATACAAAAATCTACAAAACCTATGTTAGACCTTTTTCGTTTTATGATCGATTTTATCCTGCATATCGACCGCCACATGCTTGAGATTGTTACTAATTATCAAACCTGGACTTATCTCATTCTTTTCGCAATCGTTTTCTGTGAAACCGGACTGGTGGTGACTCCTTTTCTTCCAGGTGATTCGCTGCTGTTTGCTTCCGGTGCTATTGCTGCAATGCCATCGCATCCGTTAAGCCTGCCTTTGCTCCTTATTATCTTTTTTGTTGCTGCATTTACAGGGGATAATACAAACTATTTTATTGGCCATTTCCTTGGGCAAAAGGTTTACGAGAAGGATTACCGGCTAATAAGGCGAAAATACCTCGACCAAACACACACTTTCTATGAAAAACATGGGGGTAAAACCCTGATATTTGCAAGGTTTATGCCAATTATCCGAACGTTTGCCCCGTTCGTTGCCGGAGTAGGAAGTATGCGCTATCTCCGTTTTCTTTTCTTTAGTATTGCAGGAAACATTATTTGGGTATCCCTTTTTTGTACTGCCGGTTACCTGTTTGGTGATATCCCTTTTGTAAAGAATAACTTCTCTATGGTAATTATTGGGATAATACTGGTTTCCCTGTTACCACCTGTTTTTGCTTTCATCAAGCACAAGTTTACAAAAACATGACAGGTTTCGGGCTTATAGGGTTCCCTCTAACACACTCTTTTTCACCGACATATTTTACAGATAAGTTTCTTCGGGAAGGATTGAGTGATTACAAATACGACCTGTTTCTTTTACAGAAAATAGATGAACTAAAGACGCTTGTTGAAGCTAAACGAAACCTTAAGGGGCTGAATGTCACAATACCATACAAAGTTTCGGTTATCCGTTTGCTTCAACAATTGGATACTACAGCTGAAGCAGTCGGTGCTGTTAATACCATTGATATTATGCGCAATGGAAACAAAGTTATCCTGAGCGGCTATAATACAGATGTGATTGGGTTTGAGCAGTCTTTAGTTCCATTGCTTAAACCATGGCACAAGAGGGCACTCGTGCTTGGTACCGGTGGGGCATCAAAAGCAGTGTGTCATGTACTTTGCAAACTAGGAATTGCTGCATTATATGTTTCAAGAAAGCCAAGAGAACCAAATCAAATGTCCTATGAGCAATTGAATAAGGATGTGATTGTGAATCATCAGCTTATTATTCAAACTACACCTCTGGGCAAATATCCAGATACCGAATCGTTACCACCTGTACCTTACAAACACATTACGTCAGACCATCTGCTCTACGATCTAAATTACAACCCTGACACAACACGTTTTATGAAACTCGGTGCTAAACATGGAGCATCTGTAAAAAACGGACTAGAGATGCTGCACTTACAGGCAGATGCTTCATGGGAAATCTGGAAAAGAAATCTATGATGGAGCTCTGGCAGCACAGATGGATATGATGAACGCAGATAAATTAAAACATACTTTCTCATTAAAAAAAAATGAATAGCAATTCATATCATAATTAATCATATAAATCTGAGTCAGCCGCGTTCTATACTTGTTATCTTGATGTACTTGATGAACTTTTAACTTTATGAACTTTCTAAACTTTCTACTTTATGAGCCGGATAATTAAAAGCCTACAACACGAAGAGATCAAACGGATTCTTAACCGTACTGATCATAGAGTGATCTTCGAAAAAACCAACATTATTCCTAACGAAGGTGAACTGTTTCAGGAATTAATGGAATATGTGGATTATGAGAATATCGGGATTAAGGCTGTGCTAGGTGTGGACATTTATCAATACAGCACATACGGCGAATTTGAACAAACACTCATTCCTTTCCTTTTCAAGACCATCCTGAGAACTACGATAGACGCATGCCTTTCCAACCACAGGTTTATCTTTCAGAAATACACCCCAGACATGATCGAGAAACAGTTCATCAGCACTGGCGACGGGGGATTTTTCATCTTCGACACTCCTCTTCATGCTTTGCTTTTTGCTTGTAATTTTTCAGTGGTGCTAAGGATTTACAATGCGTATCACTTTTTTCCCCGACTTCGGAAAATCATCGGTGGGATAAGCGTTCGCTTTGCACTTACGCTGGATAAGCTCTATTCCTACGATAATAATTATTACGGACGCTCTATTATCAATAATGCCCGTATATTATCCAAAGACACCCTTAACCGCTGCTTAATTGATGAAAATGTATATAGCTGGTTTACATTGAATATGGATGGCATCGAAAACTTACAGGTTCTTACGATTGATGAAATAGCTAATATTCATGAATTTAGCAAAGATTATGACAACAGCTTGCTCGAAAAATACGAAGATGAAGTATTTAGCAAAGAATCATCAAGACGTCAGGGAATCATCAATTCGGATATCCTGAAAATCGGAAAAATCCGTGCAAAGGAAACAGATATGAATATCTACAACCTTCATCTCCAGGTAATGATGCACCTAGTGAACGATGATGATTCAACACAAACAAAAATCGTGACCGTGAGTGTGGGAAACCTTAATACATCAGGGATTTAATGGTGTGTTATTTCCTGTATCTAAGCATTCAAATTTGCAGTTAAAGTCACTTTCAAAGAAAAAGAGGGGTCAACCCCCTCCTTCCTAAGTAAAATATTTTCTCTCCAATAAAGTTTAACCATATCAAACCTTATCTGATCTAAATATTTCCAATATAAAGAGATCAGGGTTCGAGACTTGGCTTTTTATCATATTTCAGCTTAATTAGCAATGTGTTTTGCAGTACGAAGGCTATCCATAAAAGCAGTATTGGGACTATTACAGTAAACATACGCACATATGCAGATAAAAGTACGCTTCCACCTAAATAGAGTATAACCAGTATTAAAAGAAATCGAACTGACATGGGTATTTCACGCCAGTTCACAATAGTTGGTATCAGACTATATAATATCAATGTTAACAAAATCCCGTTTAACGGCAGAATAAGTAAAATAATTGGCCGTTGAATTGCCTGAGAAAATGGAAAATGAAAAACTAATCGTCCTATATTATAAATCACATTTTCAGCATATCTAATCGGATGTGATATGATATTTCTTATTGCCAATCTTTTATAAACATCTTCCCTTTCAATTCCCTTATATTTATATATTTCTTCGAAATCCGCTTTGTGATGAGCTCTTAATATACTATCAGACCCTTGTATGTTATAATTTCCATTTATCGAAGGATTTAGTTTCAGATTCCCTTTCCAATCACCATATTCTCCTTCGAAGGGAGTACTCATCCAATACAAACTCGAATTACCAGTACCCCAACAAAAAATCTTTCCTGTCAGGTGATAGGTATATAACAGATATGGAACAGTTGTAAGTAATGCGACTAACAGGATAATAATGCCTTTACGGTAATTTAGACTATTCCTGTTAAATATCCAAAGTAAACCACTTCCTGCCGTCATAATAAGAAGCACATAACCAAATATCATTTTAGTTAAAACAATATATCCCAGAATAAATCCTGAAAGAAGAACATATTTCTTCACATTACTCAAATTCTCTGGTTTAAATGCTTTCAATACAGAAAAAGCAAGAATAGAGATTAACAGATATGTAAAAGTTTCTGTATGAATCAAAGGAATACTTTGATAAGCAATATAATAGGATGCCCATACTAAGCTAAATGCTAATGCCATGCCAAATGACACGATTTCTTTTAGGGCTTTAAAAATTACTATTATCGAAAAGTAATAGAAAAGTGCATTCAATAAAGTAATGCTAATAAGTGGGAATTTCAGTACTATAAAAGGCACTAGCAGAAGTGGATATCCTGGCCCATTGCTGAGATTGATATCTGGAACTGGAGGCGAATAAAATCCGTGGATAAGATTATGTGCATACAATAAATACCTGCCCTCATCTCCAAATGTTCCTTTTGTTTGAGAAATCAGTACCCATATAGTAAATAGTATAAGATATGGAAGAAATAATAGATATGGGCTAATCTTAACAATGATTTTTTTCATAATAGTACAAAAAGACATGGAAGTCAATACAAGTATCCGAAGAGCTGTAATTTAACTTAAAACATTATAAAATAGTTATAAAGCTGAGACCTAATCAATTAATAGAAAGCTGTTTGGCTCGCATTTTTCGCAAATTATAATGCACAATGCAACTGAATTAAAAAGTCTTTTGCTCATGCAAAACAGCAAAGATTCAGAATATTTCTATTTCAATTACATCTTTAGTGTTTGCATTATAAGTTCCTGCGTTTCCTGAATATGCGATTTAGAAGAAGCGCCAAAAAGCACTGATTCAATTTTTGGAAAGCGGCTAAGATATTCAATGGCTTCTTTTGGCCTCAGGGCACCAGCGGCTAAAACCTGCATAGCCATAAGCCTGAACTCCCTCTCGTTCATGGATTTCTCATACAAATCTTTCCCACCAGACATTCTAAATCCTATTTTATTAATTGAGGCACAAATAATTGGATTTTCGATGCCAACTGAGTTCAATGCGTCAATCAATGCCGGTAAATTCATAGTGATATAACCTGGTTCAGCTTTAAATTTTTTTCGGATATAAGCATCGTATTCAGCAAATATTTCGTACATCTTTAGACCAAGAATCATATCAACCAGAACATTCTGAATGAAAATAACCGGTGTCTCGATGCCTTTAAACATTTTCATCTCTGCATCAATAAAGATCTCCATTAATTTCATGAAATCCTTATTCAGGAAGGCCATACCACCTTTGGCAAACGTACCGAATATATTCCCGGGCACATATTGTTTAATTGTTCCCACGATTCCCAGTTCGGTAACGGCATTGGCATATTTATGCGCATAAGGCATACACGGATATATTTTAAATCCATTGTACCTGTCTGGATTATTCCTAATATGTTCGCAAATATTAGCAATACGATCGTGGGTTGTACACATAAAGGTTTTGATTCCAAGTTCAATCGACTGGTCAAGGACGCTGATGATAGATGAATCGTCTTTAAATCGTATTGACTGGGCGCGTGATTTCTCATCGGAAAGATGGCTCACCGCAAAAAACTGGTTATCTCCTAATATTACTTTTTCCATCTTAATCCTTTTTTCCATCTTCGACTATCATTTCAATTACTGCATCAGTATATGAGGCCTGTTCAAAAGTATTGTATTGCGCCTGCTTCTTATTAATAATACAATCCACAAAATGTTCTATTTGGGCACTATATTCTTCGCCTCTCAGGTAAAAATTAACAGGTATCGCAAATTCAGTAATATATTTAATTGTCCAACCCTTATCCAGTTTTTCAGAAACAACTGGTTCTTTTAGAAATATTTTTATTTCAGTCGCATCACAGATTATCTTACCTCTTTTTCCCTGTATAGTAAGCGAAGTAGCCATTTTGCGATAGGTTTCATCGCTCCAGTTAACGAGTAATGTTCCTGTAAGTCCGCTTTGCAGTTGCAACAAAGAATATACTGCATCTTCTACTCCGTTTGAATAAATACTCTTTAGTAATGTGCCCCGGATTTTCTGAGGACGCCCGATTACTTCCTGGATCAGATTTATAACATGTGAAGCATAATCGTTTAAGCAGCCTCCTCCTTCTTCGGCACTGGATCGCCAGGTACTACCCTTTTCCTTTGTTACTACCGGTCCGTATGCTTCTCCGGAAAAATGGACAAGTTCACCCAAAACATTTAGTGATAGTAATCGCTTTAGCTCCCTGAATGTTCCTATAAATTGATTGTGAAAACCCACCTGGTTAACAAGCCACTTACCATTTGCAAGTTCCACTAATTCTCTACCCTGTATTGATGTAAGTGTAAAAGGCTTTTCACAAAACACATTCACGCCAAGTTCTAAAGCATATTTTACTATAGGATAATGAAACTTTGTAGGAGTAGCAACAACCACGAAGTCCAGCGCCTGCTCATCGATCATTTTCTGATAATCAAAATAAGTCTTCACTTTACTGAATTTCTTAAATGCATCCAGCACCAGTGAAGATGTATCACATACCGATACCATATCCACTTCGGGATGTGCACTTACAATGGCCGCGTGGGACAATCCCATTTTCCCCAAACCAATTATTGCGCCTCTAATCATATTTCATTTTTCTTGAAAAACATCAATAAACTGTTCTGTTATACTATCCCAGTTGAATCGTTCTATCACATTCTGTTGCCCGGCATCAGCCAGAAGCCTGATCTTTTCAGAATTAACTAATACATATTTAAGTGAATCAAGTAAAGATAAGAAATTATTACTTTCAAAATGAGTAGCGTTTTCTTCAGTAATATACGTATTTTCGATAATATCGCTGCAGACCAGAGGTGTACCTAATCCCATCACAGTCAGTATCACTGGAGATAATCCTTCGATGAGCGACGGCTGAACATATGCATAAGCATGTTTTATCAGGAAATTAGTGTCGTCGCCATAAATATAACCAGTAAATACAATTCTTTCATCTTTCGTTTTTTTTAGCTCCTTTTCATATTCACTGGGATTGGGCGAATTCCCGATGAGAACAAGTTTCTTCCTGGTTTCTAGCTGTTCAAATGCTTTGATAAGTAAATGAATTCCCTTGTCAGGAATAAACCTGCCTACGAACAGAAAATAATTATCCGGGTCGAGATTTAATTTTTTCAAGATTTTATTGTCCGGTGCAGGTTCCTTTACTTCGCATCCGTAAGGAATAAATCCAAATTTTTTATGAAATTTCTTTTCGAAATAATCTTTGGTATAAATATTATCGAACAAAACCAAGTTAGGGAAATAAGCTGTCATGTAATTCGAAAGCCTGTAATATAACTTCCCATACCAGGGCCATTTGTCGCGTTTCCAGTCCATTGCAAACTGGCTGACATATACCTTTTTTCCAGCCATACGTAAGAACAATGCCCATATACTGTTCGCGCCGCTTTGGATATGAACGACCTTAGCCCTGTTATGAAATATAATATCAAAGGTTACTTTAGACGAATGGATTAATGTATCAAACCCGCCTTTATTAACAGTCCTGAACCACTTTAGCTGAACGCCCTCGTATTGATGATGTAATTCATCTTCATTTCCTTTGTAAATTCTACAATAAGCCAGAACCTCATAACCTTTTTGTACCAGGCGGGGATAAAGTTCTACAGCAAATTTATCAGCCCCGGCCGCACCCGCTTTAGGCGGAATTGACCGAAAGCCTCCGAAAGCTGCAATTTTTAATTTTTTACCCATTCAACTCATTTATCGTTCACAGGATGGAAAAGTAATCAAGGAGATACGATTTGAGAATAGAATTAAAATTCAATATATCCCTTGTAATAATTATCCATGTATTCTTTTAGTGCCACGCGCCAATCACGCATAATGTTCAGATTACGGTTACTGAGTTTACGATTTATAAGCCGCTCACAAAGTGGCCTATCGGCAAAATACTCCTTCTTAAAGTGGTCCGAAGTAACAGGATAAATTTCGATTTTTTTATCCAGCCCTAGAATATTTATCATCTCCTGTGCCACTTCCAACCGGCTGGTTTGCCCGCCACATACCATATTGTATAAACCCCAATATTCCTTTTGTAGTAACAATTTTACATTCTTTGCAAAATCGTGCGTGTAAGTGGGGGTACCGTCTTTATCATTAACAATAAATAGTTCGCGTTTCCCGGCTTTAATTTGTGCCATAATTTTTTGTACGAATTTTTTGTCTTTCGCCGGCCCTGAACCCATCATCCAGCCGGCCCTGCAAACAAGGTACCGCCGCGAATTCTCTATTACAAACCTTTCGGCTGCATACTTTGCCCTTGCATAATGTCCCAACGGATTAGGCAGATCCCAATCATCATACATTTCCTTTTTACCGTCAAAAATGCCTGCGGTGCTTATATATAATATTGGAATATCCAGCTCATTGGCGATAAATACAGCATTTTCAACGCTTAATGTATTTGTTAGATACGTATCTTCAATATTGGTTTCGCAAAATTCCAAATCAGTATATGCTCCGAGATGAAACAAATAATCAGGATCAAACTCTATAACATCTTTTTTATATGCTTCAAAATCACGAAAATCCAGAAAACTCAGCCATGAATCATTCACGTCCTTATCTGTACATTTAAGTTCATATTCATCGCCATATTGAGCGTAGAATGCTTCTCCCAGCATACCACCACACCCAGCTATATAAATTTTCTTTTTCATTCGCCAACGTTACTTTTGTTTATGACTATAAAGTTCTGAATAATAAAAATGAATAAATTTTTCACTTAAATATTTATACCCTTTATCACTTAAATGTAGAAATCCTTTTTGATAGTCTTCTTTTTCTTTACAGGGAATATCTTCAAATATTTTTACAACATCAAAATACGGTACACTGCTCCTAAGGCAATAATCTTTCATTTGTTGATTAAATTCGTCAAGTTTTGTATCAATCTTTGTACTCCAGATCAACCTTCGCATAATTTCAATGTTTCCTGTTGGAATAACAGCCATGTAGATTACTGCAATATTATTATTTCTGCATAAACTTATTATCTCAACTGTGTTTGAATAACAATTTGAAACTATTTCATTTGTCTTACTCTTCACCAAACCTATTACTTTAAAATCATTTATACCAACCTGTATAACAACGCAATACGGATGCATAAGATCCAAATATTTCCTGAAGTTTTCTAAAGTTTGTTTTGATGTTTGTCCTTCTACACCAAGATTAATGACTTTTTTATTAAGTTGTTTCAGGTAATCTAAGTTCCATTGTGCAATTCTCGAATCACCAATAAACCAGATTACACTGTCGTTTCCCTTTGCATGTCTAAGCTCATCAAGGACAGATACACTCTCATCAAGGGGATTCAGCCGCAATAAGTTATATTTTGTATATTGATATTTCCAGATTGCAAAAATGATAAATACAACGATTACAGCGATCAGTAAGGACAATAAGTAAAGCAATGTACTGTTTTTCACAGGCTATTTATTTTGCCAGCCACTTTCCTGGTTCCAGTTAGTGAGTTCAGCCTTGTTATTCATACTTATGTTTTCCCTGATTATCCGGGCCGGATTTCCAGCTACTATTACATTGGAAGGTACATTCTTTGTAACAACGGCCCCTGCTCCCACAATCACTTCATCGCCAATGCTAACGCCCGGCAGAATTGTTGATCCCACTGCTATAAAGCATCGCTCACCGATATTAGTTTCAAGCAGGAGCGGCTGGTTATTAACCCTCTTACAATGATCATGGCTAAGTATTGTTACATTCGAAGCAATTAAAGTGTTTTTGCCAATATGGATTCCCTGCGGATACAACCTGTCGAGGTGCAAGCCCCTCTCAAAAATGACAGGCCTGCATACATCATAACCCTGCGATTTGTATTTCAGAAACCGGAGATACTGAATAATGGATGCCAGAAAACTCCTGATCCCAAATTTAAAATATAGGACTTTATTATTCATCTGGCTGATTCTTGTAATTCATAATTGTATCCATGTATATTTTACTAAGGTTTTCGTAATGCACTTTTTCTGAGAAATTCTGCAATGCAAATGCCCTTGCTTCATCTGATTGAGCTTTGTACTCCTCATTACTTAATGAATTCGCTTTCACTAATTTACTGTGCAGATCATCCTGATCACCCATCGTAAATGTGTAGCCTGTTTTTCGATTAATTACAATTTCAGGTAAGCCACCAATGTCGGACACAATTACTGGCTTCCCATAGGAATAGCATTCAATAACTGTCATCGGATTGTTTTCGTACCATTCTGAGGGCACCAACACATAGGAGCAATTCCTAACCAGATCATTCAGTTCCTCTCCTGACTTATAGCCGACTAGCTCGACATTATCCAAATTATTATGCATGATAACATCTTCTATTTCACTAAGAACAGGCCCTGTTCCTACAATCTTAAGAATATATGTCTTTGGCAAATTGATCCATGTTTTCACCAAAGTATGTAATCCTTTTTCCTGGGAAATACGCCCATAATAAAGGAAATACTTTCCCTTAACAGGATTTTGGGTGGCGTCCTTTACGATTGGCGAAAAATTATACAAATGAACCAGTCTGCTATTAAGGTTTGATTTAAGCAGGTGCTTGTTGAAAAGAAATTTGCTCGGTGCAATAATTTTGTCAAAATACAGCTCAGGTTTAAACAGATAATTGTTGAAAATGTATTCAACTGTATTCACTGCACTTAGCGCGAAGCTCATCCTGTTGCATCTTTTGATCAGACAATTAAGAGGAGAACCTGTTATACAATTTTCGCAAATTTTATTTTCCCCATCCAGCAAAATATTACGCGGGCAGAGAAGGCTGTAGTCATGCAGGGTAATAACCGTCGGAATCCTGTTTGACTTCAGGACTTTTAGAATTGAAACGGTCAGATCCCCCTTATATAAATGTATGTGAGCAATATCAGGCTTTTCAATTGTCAGCAGTTCTTGTAACTTTTTTCCTGATTCCCGTGAATACAGGTATCTCGGCGTTTTTAGAATTTTAGCGCTGGTTGAAAGTTCCAGGAAGTCTATTTTCTGAACAAAATACCTGCTATTTATAGTGCTGTCATTTTCTTTAGCTGCTGCAGAGAAAAACACAACTTCATCACCCATACTGACAAGCAGTTCCGCAGTATTTAAATAAACTGCATCAGCGCCTCCTCTTCTGTAATGACAATTATTAATCTGCAGTATTTTCATCAGAATTCTTAACAATATTTATATTGACTTAATATTTAGGAAATGAAATCTGAATTTTAATTTTTCATTCCCAGATCTACTAATCAGCCAGTTGTTTAAGTCTTTTTACTAAACTTAAGGTTAAATTTAATTGAATTCTGAAAAACATAAGCTATCCAAACAAGAAGAAAAGGAACTGCAATGGTAAACATCCTGAGTATTGCTGATACAAGTGAACTTCCTCCAAGGTATAAAAGTACTATCATTACAAGAAACCGGACAGAATAAGGAAATTTACGCCAATTCAGAAAAGTAGGTATCAGGCTAAATAACATTAGTGTAAAGAGAATTCCGTTAATTGGAAAGACCAGCAGTGTTTTAGGACGTTGTACTGCATACGAGAACGGATAATGAAAAATCAATCGCCCGACGTTATATATAACATTTTGCACAAATTTCACAGGATGCGACTTGATATTTTTTATAGCCAACCTGGTATAGATGTCATCCCGCTCTATGTTATTATATTTATATAATTCTTTGAAATCTGCGCCATGATTAACCTTCAGTACACTATCTGCACCAGCAATATTAAAATTACCATTTGCCGGGGGATTTAGGCTCAGGTCACTTTTCCAGTCACCATATTCGCCATGATACGGTGTACTCATCCAATACAAGCTATCATTACCATTTCCCCAGTAAAGAAGTTTGCCAGTCAGATTATACGTATACAGCAAGTATGGTGTTGTTGTAAGAAAAGCCAGGGAGACTATCAGAAGACCCTTGTGATAGTTTACGTTTTTCCTGTTAATTATCCACAACAGGCAGCTTCCTGCCAGCATAATAAGAAGCACATAGCCAAAGATCATTTTGGTAAGAACAATATATCCTAAAACAAATCCAGAGAGCAATACATATTTCCTGGCACTGCCTGTTATATCAGGTTTAAATGCCTTGATAATTAAAAAGATAAGCGACGTACCTAACAGGTAGGTAAATGATTCGGTGTGAATATATGGAATGTTCTGGTAAGCAATATAATAACATGCCCATCCAAGGCTGAATGTGAGCGATATGCTAAAAGATACTATTTCCTTTAAAGCTTTAAATAATAATATGATAGAAAAATAATAGAAAAATGCATTCATCAACGTGATGCACATCAACGGC